>JGI24158J21664_10008925_pt1 | contig 13372 bp, 7 predicted proteins | sample Ectturendosymbi3_FD_21664 | JGI IMG/M metagenome (IMG submission 21664) | reverse complement strand
ATTGCCGTTTTTGATCCTTTGTGCAAAGTGAAGTAAAACCGCAGGCTCAGCTTCGCAAAATTCATGTTGATTTAATTTACACATGAAGCATTACACGTTGACTTAAACAAGTTGATTAAACAAAACAGCTCCATTTGATAAAAGAAAATTCATAAACTGGTTTGGAAAAAATGCTGTTCACTTTCTTTGTAATCATGTTAACAGTTAAAATTTGGTGGCATACTCATTTCATATTAATATTTTTCTTTGGTTGTGTTTGACTACAAGACATTTATTGCTGCTAGAAGAAACTGTGAAGCAGGTTGAAGGAAAGTCAAAGAAAACAACTATAAAGACTTTTATTCTGACAATGCATCAAATCGAATTCAGTTGCTGAAACAAAGAGTTCTTTTGTGTTCTTCGGGTTAAGCCGAGACGTGAATAGCTGGATATACTCAGTGCTTCGACCATTACTGCTTGACCGCACAAGACCGACCTCGAAAAGATAAGCCCAGCGGTTGGAAAATTAGCCATGATTGTGTCAGATGTTGCAGCTCCGCATTCAAAGTAAACAACGCACCCCAAAAGCAAAGGGCTAATGAAATTTTGTGTGACTGAAAAAGCTTCACTCGAAAAGGAGCAGTAGATTCGGTTCTTAGAAAAACAAGGTGGAAGAAGAATGATTTAGTTCCGAGCCTGGTAATGCTGTCAAAACATTGAACCAATCAAATTTTGTTTAAGTGTATCTTATAAGGATGTATGTTTGCATTACTGCCTGACCTCACACTCATTTTTGCAAAATATCTCAAGCATTTCATGTTCGTTTATAATAGTTAGTTCTAATTTCTAACGTAAATACAGTATTTTTCTCTCCAGAAAACGCACAACCACTTCAAGTTCGAAATGCCTCTTAGTTTAAAATTTGTTAGAAAATGTTTTGCCTGGCAAAACATTCATTGCAATCAGTATTTGGACTTATCATTCATCTATCTTGTCGCTGCGCTTCTTACGCGGGGCCGTAGGCCTATATATGCTTTTGAAGGCAGCAAAACAACCTTCTGTCAAGATAGCCTCTTTATTATATATTTGACTTTGTTTTGTTTCGATCGCAAACATTTCCTACCTTGCTGCTGGTGTGCCGATCTTTGCTATCGCTTTCCATGTAGGCACCTCTCATTGCCTGGGCTTGATTCTGATGTATGGTGGGTGAGCTATGGCTGCTTTGATGAGTTGAGGAAGAGTCAGGGGTAACAAAGCGATCATGAGTCTGATAGCTGTTGATGTTTCGCGTTCCGACATCCCCATTTGAGAAGTTGACGGGATATCCGTGCTCTAACGAATAACGGAAACGAAAGTACTGTAAGTAATGGCGCTGCAAACGAAAATTTTACGAACAAGAGCTAAAGGTAATGTAAACCGTGCTCTTTGCATCAAACGCAGTTTGATACTCAATAAATGGAAAAATGAACAACTGGCTTTACATTTTCGCAGCACAAACAACTACATCCCCAAAATCAAAAATTTCACTTAAAACCATTTTGTGTGTATTTCCTTGGCGCGTTGAGCAACATCTGAAATCACTGTCAAGATAATTTCAAACTGCTACGTATTTCGGAAATAAGGACGTTATAAAACAGTGGTATGTCATTTCCAAGCACGTTTAAAGTTCTGTATGTGTCTAAATATAATTATTAAATGCTACAGATTTTTGAACGCACATCTCAACGTTTTGTCCATATACCTCAACAAAGCTCAAGAAAATGTTTTCTTAAATCCTTATTGCACAAATAGTGTATATCATTGCGTCGCAGTTTAGGCAGCATTTGAATTAAAACTGTTTCTACATTGCCAAGGGCAGTAAGGTATTGTTTCAACTTTGAAACAGTCACTTACTGAGGTATTTCGCAAGTTAAATACTTTCAGAGAGAAAGTTAGGTAAGGACTAAAGTATAAAAGATTTACGATGTTTGATCAAAATAGTTAACTTAAGCATTACAGCATTTAATACCAGATGGCATTATCAGCAATGGTACATTTTACAATGATTTTCCCGGACAGTCTCAGAGAGAGAGAGAGAAAGCTCCTTTCCAGCCTGAGGTTTGTTTGCCGTGTTGTTTTTGCAACGGTACGTAGCAAATATTTTCTTATTAAACTATTCCAATTCGGAAAATAGCTCTGCAAAACACGGTAACTGCAGCGCCCACTTTTCCCACCTTTTGACATCACATTGGCTGCAGCTGAGTTTTTGCCAAATGCCATCCAGTGATCTACTGAGAAACTTTCGCCAACGTTTCTCAGGTCNTGCATTTTGGAGTTTATTATCGTTTCATATCACTCAGCTTTTAAACAGAAACAATACTGACGGCCATTGCGCAATAAGGAAGTCAACTGTCAGTGTAAATCAAAACAAATGAAACCACAATGGCAGAATAGCTGATTAAAGGTAAATACGAGTGCCACTGTGTCATAGGATTGGTGGAGGACCATGGTGGTCATTTTATCAACCAATCTCGTTTATCAGTTTATGTGTAGTGTTAAGAAAACAGTAGTTGGTGAGATTTTTCATGTGTAGTGTTAAGAAAACAATAGTTGGAGTGAGATTGCAAATACAGTGTACCAACAGTTGAACCAAATTTCATTGTTGGCGCAAAAATTCTTAAGCACAAGGCGTGTGCTGTAATTTAAATCCTTTTCTGATACCTCAAGCAACATTTAATCGATCCATCAACTAGCAACGCTGTCTTTTCCGCGGTCTTGCTCTCGATACAAGGGCTTCATTAATGAAAACGCGACAGTTTTGTTAGTGACACCACGTAAGAAAAGCACATGCGTCAATTTGAAAAACCGTCAAGTTTCGCATTTAAAAGTTTTTTTGCAAACACTTTAAATATGACGTCGCACGATTTCGAACTAATGTTTGTTGTGCTGACGCGCGGTGATGAACAGCGACGTCATAACGCAAGACGCGCAAAACAATGACGGAGGGCAACGCAGGCGCAGATCACCGTCGAAAATAACTAACTGCTTTCTTCTCGAGACTTGACCCAACAGCAGTCTGGCATACCTCTGGCAAAAAAGGGAAGGCGAAACAGAGCAGAGATTATTATTTTTCACCCGCGATGCTATTTTAAATCAAATTTTCTTGTCGTGTACGACCATGATTTGTCCACTGCTTGAGCGACGGCCGCTGTTTTGATGGCGAGGTGATCCACTTAATTGAGTCTACCTAACCGAGTTCTTGTGTTGCGGTCGGCAGTCCGGCACAATGATGGAATGGCAAAGCAGTACAGGTAGATCACTCGGACGCCGCGCCAGTCAATTTGAAGCGATTAGTTCGAAAGCGTTTCAAACGAGAACGAGCACTGTTCTTTTCGGGCCCGGGATCGCCGTGATGCAACACCCCCCCGTTCAAAACCTGCCTACGCAAATTCTGCGCCGATGAAAACCGCTTGACGTTGATCGAATAGCGTTGCAAATATAAAGTGTGAGCTGAAACGTGGCGAAAAAATCTGGTAGTACAGGTCGTTGTTTGACCGTTTGCCGAACTTAAGACCTTCGTCGTCTTAAGGAAAACCTTTTGCTTTGTTTACAGTCAGTAAAGTTTTGTCTTGACCAACAATGCTAAACATCATTCTTGTATTTCCAACACTGCACAAATAAATTTTTTTTATACGAAACTTTCTACGGGGATTGATAGCTGTTCATTTAATGTACCAATGAAAAGCTCAATCTTTTCCAAAAAAGTAAACCACTCGCTAAGCAAAACCGCAAATTATCAAACTTTTGACTGAAAACGTAAAATTTTCAAATGGAGTAGTCTATTTGACCTTAGATTTTCAGTGACAAATTTTAGAGAAAAATTAGTGATTTTGGGTGGATGCGTGCTGCCATCCGGAACGGAAAAAAAAGGTTTCAGAGACGCGTTGGCTAACGCGAATTTACGACGAAATTCAGTCTGGCACCGGCCTAACACAACTGTTTTTGGTAACTTACGGGTTACTTTTGTTGTATCGTAGAGATTATTTGCTTTTCTAGGCTGACAACGTTTACCGGCTAGCATTCGAAAATATTAGCTGGTTGCATTTTTTCTTTGAAGTTATTTTGTTTAGACAGGCACAGCTCAGCAGTGTTTAGGTTGCAGCAGAAAAGGCCGGTTCATTAAAAGCCCTGTGACGAGCAGTTTGCTATTCCTAAACATCTCACACGGTTAATTAAGAAGGCAAACATATTTACCGTACGGGTCGTTTTCGTGATCTTTAAAATCGATATAAGCGCTCAATGCGAAAGCCCAGGTCGGTCGGTTGATACGTTTTGGGGGGAAAATCCTGAAGACTAATGTCTCAGGTGCGCGGATTACGAAAATTAACCGACAGAAGACAATAAATCATCGGACCCACGTGCTTATAAAATAACCAGGCATCAACGTCACTGCCCAGGGATCGAGATTAGATGTCCCCACAACTTACCCGCCCTGACACCCACTCACTACACTAACTTTTCAATTTCTTTTCTGGGAGAAAATACGCCAGGTGATATGGCTGGTGAAGGAAACATTTCATCTGTCGATTTTAGCACCGGATTGTCTAAGGCTCATCAACGCGTTGCTTTTGTGCTTGAAGCGCGTTCCCATCGCTACCCTGTGTATAGTCGACACAGTCAGGCCTGTGATTCAACAATTCTGTCCAATTACGCGTCGCGGAAAGATCTCGGCCAGCACTGAAATGCACGTCACCTGATACCCTAACAACCAAAGACCTATCCGGAATGCCGGGGCGCATGCTCGGACCGACCTTTCATCCGCAGGCAATTTTCGGTGCCGTCCGCCAGCAATTGGGGCCGTTTACCCCATCCGTGCTCTTTGTTGCCTCGATGCGAACGTAAAGAATAAACCAGTCGCTTGTAGCGCAAAACGCCAGAACCCGCGTGAACCGAATTTTCTCTCCCGAAATTGCTTCGGAAATTCGCTCCTGTGCGACTTTCACGCGCTGCGATAAAATTTTCAAGAGAGCATCCGGCCTCATCTTGACGTCTGTTTCTCACGCGCCGCTTTTGCTTTAAACTTGAAGGAAAATCCATAGGACATCGTGCGTCACTTAAGAATTCGATCTGCCGAGTGTGAGGAAAAGTACTAGAAAATGGCAGTTAAGATAATGCGAAGCTAAATTGAGTTTTTGGTCTGATGACATCAAATGCGTGACAACACGAGGTCATTTTGTTGATTCCCTGCATCACAGCCGTCCTACTATTGGTACATCAAATGTTTTAAATTGAAAGTGAACTATTCAGACCAGGTACCGCACCAAATAGGGTGGCAAATGGGAGCGAATCGAGCAACTGCTTGCCATAAGATGGATGTACCCTGGTAAAGAACAAAATGTTTCCAATCATAGAAGGTTTTCAATATAATCTTTGAGACTGTCAACCAATCTAAGAAGCCAGTTCCTCACACACATGATTTTCGGCAGGTCGAAACTCTGAAGCCTCAAAACAGACACATGCAGTAAAGGATTGAAATCAGAATTGTACAGCTTACAGTGCCATCGATTTGTTATTCAAAAAGTTTTTGGTGTCGCGTTATGACAAGAAAATAGCAATATTAACAAAATGTATATTGTCCTTTCAAATTTTCAAAATTTTTGAGAGAGTGTATATTTTTGCCCATAATACAACTAGTTCTCGTAATGTCAAAAGAAAACAAAATTTTGTAAGCATTGGACGGAGGATTACAAAATATTTTTTCGTTATGTTTATGAAAGCACACACCGAACCTGCATAGAACAGGGCATCTTTTTCAAAACGTAAACACAAAGATCGCTCGACGTATAAATAGCCCGTGAATGTTTTCAAATCAACTAAGGTAATAATAACAAATGTCCTTATCCCTTAGAATACTGTTTAGGATTGTCAACGTAGTGTTTGCTTGTATTTTTGTTTTGTTATGTTTTGGTTTCCAAAATATGAAACGGTGCCATATCACTGCTAATATGTATTTCTGTTATGTACGTTCGATATCTGTTGCAAATCCTTTTTTCAACAATTGANCACGTTGGCTTCAATGACTGACAGTGTTCATGTTGTTGTATTTACGTTGCAGATGTATAGCGCACTAAACTGGATCAGTCTTTCAATTTTGTTCATATTTTGTGATATTTATTACACGTTCGTTTAGTCCTGATTCAAGCCTTGCCGAGCTGGCATCTTTTCATTCAATCCAAAATGTAGGAAGCACCTTTGCATTGATGTGCAAAACATTGGTTTAACATTTCAAGGAATCTTGTTAAACAGAGTTAAATTTTTTTCTTGTTATTTTTATTTTTTACAACTCTCTATTTTCATATTTGTTTGACATCTGCATTAGTTGCATTCTTGTACCCAAAAAATAAAGCTTCATCTATCAACGCATACTTTTTACTCAGAAAGTTAACAGAACGTCATTCGAAGTTTTATGACTGCCACTTTGCAAGCACAATTACTACGTGAATTTGTGGCATACCGACAAACCGGTATGTCACGCTGTCTCTAATGGTGTTTGTTTTCTGATGTAGTTTTTATAAAAAGCATGATTTATTTCCCCATATTTATAAATCAATGCAGGAAATCAATAACAACTTGCTGTTTTCCAAGCAATAGAAAATTTGCAACCTTGGTCTACTCAAACGATTGCCTTAAACTGAATTTTTAATTCTACCACCAAGCGGAAATTTTGAAATTAGAAACGGATAAATAGTATGAATCTGGCATGAACTTTTCTCAAAACTATTCACAGAATTCCGATTTTTTTTCTATTATAAAGTATTTTTGCTCTGCAAGAATATTGCATAATTCAAAACAAAAAAATGATGTTTCGTAATTCTGGCAGAACCGGAATATATCATTTTAACGGCGCTCAAAGTTTTGAAACTGTTGGACACAGCTGTGGTTGGTTCCTAAGTAAAATTACCTTAATACAAACGTGCTTTGTGACAAATTGTGTCGATGCTGATCAATGAAAAAATGCTCAAACGCTTTATTGAGACACAAGCGACATGCAGTTTGCTTCTTGGAACCTCAACGATTGGATATTCTTATCGCAAAGGCTTTACAACGCCAGCAAACCCAACTGATCTGCGAACTGTCCTTATACGGCCCCTAACAGACAAGGCTTGTTTTATCCAAANGCACGTCACTANAGTCACAACGGCAGGCATTTGTGCGATGGTAGCAGGTTCTACCGTGTAGTAGAGTCACCTTGCTCACAAGGTAATGAGACTCCTGTAACCAATTTAGCAGCTTGAACAAACGTATTAATTGGTCTGAGCTTCCAAACGCTGAGCTGGATGAGTCATGCATTAGCAGATATTTGAAATAATTTCATTCAATTTTGGCAGCCGACGCAGCGGTTTTTCAAAAAGCAGCCGCAGAAAACTGCAAAATGTCGCTTAAATTACGCACAACGTGATGGGGAGCATCAACTTCTCTTGGCAGGTAGGGTGACTAAGATGACGGATGAATGGCGTTTGGCCTCTGTTTCAGCGGCACACATCAAATGCTTGAGCTTTGATATGACTGCTGTCACTGTCGACCTACGCTGTGACTGTTCAAGCAGCGATGCCTTCACAAACGGGGATTTTCGCACATTTTGGGATGTAGTTCAGCAAGGAAAAGGTGCAACCCCCGACTAGAGGACAAGGTTTGTATATGTGAGCCTTGCTATAGAAATCGAGCGCGATGTCAAATAACGCAGCTCTTAAAGCTTGGGATAAGCACAGGAGTGTTGCAAAGGAGTAACCTTGACATGATGTTTGTTACGAGACAACACAGATTTACGACAACATTTCAAACAACTTTTTTATAGCCATTTCCAGAGTGTTGTTCCGGTCTCGAAAACATTTAACATTCAAAACTTTCGTGTATGATCTCTTGCTGTGCGAAAAAAACTAAAAGAAAAAAAGGAATCTCCTGTATATTCTGCATCCATCACTGCTTGGTGTCCATTCCTTTCTAAGTGTTTTGGCAAATAAACAGTAGCAAACAGTACACAAAAGATCGCGGCCATCACTGAAATGCACGTCATCTGATACCCTAACAGCCAAACAATATATAAAGACCGCAGCAAACTGTACCGTTGGAATGCGTGTACATCTGCATTGCGTGCATCGCTCCAGGCGAGTTGATGTGCGGGTGCTTTGGGTATGGGTACATTGATTCGTTGTTTCCTGCTGCGTGAATAGCTGGCGGTGGTGGAAGGGTATTCGGAGCATGCAGGCCCAAGATGCCATTGATTGTGTATGAATTGCGCACGTCTGGATCAACCATGACTTGAGCATGGACACTGGCAGAGTTCATTCCTGCAAAAAGCAGACTTCCTTCAGACACACGTTGATCATGTTCTATTTTATGTCTTAGAACCGTTAATCGCGTCAGGTGTTACTTGCATCAAATACCCAAACACTGAAACGTCGCTTATCATAAACAGGCATGATGTAGTCACGGTCGTAGCAAACGAAATTTATTGAGAGACACAAAATGGATGCTCAGCAAGATGCTCTTTACCCACTACACAGGTTTCTGCCCAGTGTAACCTTTTACAACAAGCGATTTACTGTATATTGAATTTTAGTCCGAAAATTTACTATTTTCCTCAAGATTTTTCGCTTGTTTCTGTTCTAATCCCGAACCCAAACGACCAAAAAATGGCCACCCGCATACTTTTCCCTAAAAGTAAGAAATCCTGCCAAACATCAATTCGCACATTCTCATCATCATTGAATTAACTTGTCTTGGTTTTATCCGAGTTTGCGAAAGTTTTGCACAAGGCACGNTTTCTGAATATTTTAGGAGGTATCCTATCCCAACGTCCAGCCGCGTACTGCTACCGATCGTGTGTGTGGTGATGTATTGTAATCAGNTTTATTTTCTCATTCAACCGGAACATTTTTAGCGCGAGTCGACAGAACCCGTCCATGAGAACAAACTTAGAACGAATTGTGACCAGCAATGCGTGACAGAACAAGAGATTTTGAGAAAATTATACGTTCAGTGCGGAAGATGCTTATAGCTTCATCTTCATTTGCTTCAACAAAACTCGACATTTTTGTTGCGCTACACAAAGGATAACCGACGCAGCTTTTCTATCCCTTGGGCCCCAGCTGCGGTTTTCGCTGTGATGGTGGACTGCTCCGATACTTGCACTTACCAAGGTTGGGCTGAGTCATTCCAACCACATGAGCAAGCTGGTGGTGATTCTTTGCATTTTCTGCCGCTTTGTTCCTGACAATTCTGGAACAATTTATCACGTGATTAGAGACTTACACGAAATCGGTTAGATATAGAATGCTTCCATTATCGCTTAAATTTATGTACAGCAACTGACCGCAAGCGTTNTCGCACTAGGCACAACCAATCAATTTCTCCCTTCTGCTGCGTTGGGTCACCTTGAATAATTTCAGTTATGAGAAATGGTGAGCACTATNCATTAACATTTTTTTACAATGGACGACATTCTTTACTCATACATCAAGACCCAGAGATAACTTTTGTCGATAAAGTGNTACACGTGATACTTNTAAAGAAACAGGCTTGCAGCAGTATTTCATCCTGTACGGAGAGCTTATCAGAATCAGACAGTAAGAGTACATTTCTTTAAAATCGCGAATTTCCGTGCCCACGTATGATTTTAAACGTTCGCATAGACCCACCTATTCTACCTTCATATTGTCAGAGGACCTGCTGGAAAAGGTGGTCATTACTTCGAGGTCTGCGACCTTTATGTCGATGTGACACAATCTCAGTGGCGAGATTCTACACATTCTCTATAAACGTACGTTACCTGTTGCGACGGCATTGTTACTTTCATGTCATGCTACGTAGATATCTCGAGAAACTGGCGCCTCGACCAGCCAAGCTGCGCTTGCAAAGCAGCTATCTGTGCACGCTTTGTTTTGATCCTGTCATGACTGTTTCGTTTTAACTGGTCGGCACAAACAAAAGAATTTCCTGTTCGCTTGTACCCAAGTTTTTTCTCGAGAGGCAGTTGATTTTTGCCTGAATTATCATCACAAAATCATGTTCTCACATTTGACTGCTTAGCCGTAAGAACTTGCCATGGGTGTTTGAACAGTGTTCACGATTTGTTACGGCTTCTGCCCAGAAAAGTATCTGCCACCGCACCAGAAGACATGCGAGGCCTTTGCTGTGATGCGAAACAACAGGAAGTACGTCATGTTGCCATTAAAACGTTTCTAATTTTTTACATCTGGATGATCAAGCAAACACTATTTTTCCAAATTTACGTAACTTTCAAGGAGAATCAAATTTTTAAACATTTACAAGTCATAGCAACCTTTAGGGCTCACATGACCAAGTTTTTTTTGGGACACATTGCCAACGGGTTATGTCTATGTGTTTGAATATGTGTCCAGAAAACTAATCTAACAACAACGACCTATCCCCGAGAAGCAGACCGTAATAACGTGGCGAAATCCTGGAGCTTATTGGTCTGACCCAAAGTACGGGATTTAGCATCATTTTCGGATGACGCAAGCATTTAGTTAAAACTTTATTTCAAAACTTGGGTGGCCAGACTTGCTGAAAAATCCTTATGTGTACGTTGCACTCTTCTCCAGATTACGAAGAATTCTACCAAATGCCAACCGGTTTTAACTTAAAAGCAGTTGTTTAAAATGTTTTTATTCGGCCATACGATATCAATGAGTTGTTGCTTTGAACGTATGAATTTAAACCTATCGAAATAACACAGTTATTTTCAAAGATTCGGTATCTTTGTGAGTCACATGCAGGAAAGTAGCGTCCATAGATTTGCGAATCCCAACCCAGTTACATCAAACAGTTTATCGGCATTCCGCGGGTGGTTGTGCTGTTTAATGTTTCAAAACTTGAGGATATAACGTACTTTTGTTACAACGAGTCTCATCAGGGAAACATACGTTTTTCGCTGACTGTAAGCTTTGTTAATCAAACTTGTATTGTCAAAACAGACGTGTTATTTTCAGCAACTAAAACATGGTCTACTTTGCGTGAGATGTTATGATAGTTCCGTGATCCTTGCAATTTCTAACAGTAATTTTTTTCAAGTTTTGGAATGTGCTTTTATTGTGACTTTGTCCACGAAGTGTTTCTGTCATTTCGTACTGGTGATTTAGTGGATCTGCCAGTCTTTTCTGCCTTCAGATTCAGATAGTAGAACTTGTGTGTTCCCAAGGTTATCTAACAGCGCAGAATAAAAAACTGCCTGCACGAAACGTCCTTCATAAAACAACATTTGTGTGAAAACAAGTTTCAACTCTCGCATTCGTCTTAATTAACTCGGTGTTCGGACTCGATCCTTTGTGAGTCGTTCACAGCATGCGTCGAAACGCGAGTGACAGAAAAGATTAAGCAAATCCGACCAGATAACGTTGGTTAAGACGCGGTTTGGAAGAGGAACGAATGCCAATTCTCTCACAAAACAAGCTTACCGTACAGATTTAACTGATTGCTTACGCAAATACAACTCGTCTGCACATGGCTGATTGCAGTAATACTCGACCAAGCAAAATAACATGATGTGTGCATGGATGCGATGCATCTGATACCACAACTTCTGCAAGGTAAGAAGCAGCAACGCGTTCAAAATCGACGCAAGATAAAAAATACTATTTCCTCACCTGTTGATTGAACTAACGCTTGGAACGTTGTCTTGATCGCAGATCGCTTCGCTCAACAGTCTATCCCTTATCTCCCAGGCAAACATGGTTGGGTTTTGGCGTTTATAGTCACAAATCTTTTCTACGACTTTAGGTGTGGCAACTTTGGGCTTGCTGCCTCCGATAACACCAGGCCTTATGCTCCCTGTCTCGTAATACCTGTAAACAAAGTAAAATACAAGCTGTGTCAAGAGTGTTTACAAAACAAGCCTAGAGCGTTGATTCAGCTTATGAAAAAGGTATTCACCCAAGAGTAGACGTTTCAACAAATTCATTTTACTTTATGTCATCTGCTAGAAAAAAATTTGTCCAGCTACGTCTGTTAAGCTGAAAACCAAAGCTGGAGTGGCAATTTCTCATCAAAACTACAGCATTTCATATCCCACCAAAGCAATCGATATAATTGACACAAGAAATGGACGGCATGGAAAAGCGAATACATACTCCGATACACAATCAATCGCGGTTTAGGAAAATCTAAAATCTTCTTCAGATCAGTTTTGATCACTTGTACAGCCGTTTATAAAAATCCATGCATATCGTATTACTTGGTTTGATATCGAATGAGCTGCTTCTGAGTTTTCCCCTAAGAATGTTTTCATCGGTGGTGTGAAGCAATTTGGTGCATTCATACTTTTTCCAAAAAATATAATCGTCATTTCTGCATTAACTGCCAACCAGGTTTTTCTGTTGAGGTATACGGCAGGTAGATGCTGTCTCTGAATGTCAAGCATGCTCTGTAGCGCCCCTCGTGCCATGTCGAAGCTCCAATGCTTACCTTGCCAAAATTTTGCTGACGCAACCATGCGAGACTCGCAGTTGTCTCGCTATGTCGCACGGGCGCACGCCATGATGAGCTTGATCTACTATCTGCTGCCTAATCTGGTCCGGGAGCGGTCGTCCGTTAACGTAAACTCCTCCGAGCTGGTTGATTCCTCCGTGACCTACACGAAAAATAGGGCCTTGGAATTTTTTGCGTGCTGCTTTTGCACAAGACCTTGCTTCCATTACTGGGGTTTATCCGGTAAGAAGGAGCATTGTAGGCCAAAGACTGACACTGATAATTTTTTTCGAAATGCCTCACTTCTTTTCTGACATCCCCGGTTTGCCTCACCACCATAACGCGGCATAAAACCGTTGGTACATGCAGTGGCGTAGTGCCAGAAACAGAAGTGAGCAACGCTGTGTTAAAACAGAGCATGAAAATTTTTATCAAAAATTTTGCAAAAATAAAACTGTTGTAACTTTGGCACCACTCCTGAATCGTAAAAGAACTTCGCTGCTCGCTTTAAAAAAACTGAGGAGACGCGTTCCTTGCAACTACACCACCGGATACAAGACGTTAAAGGAAAACACAAGGCCATGTTTTAAGCCAACTTACTGTTGTTAGAAAGACCACAAAATACTAGAATTTTTTGCAGCATCAAAAGAAAGATCGCCTCAAGGTTGCTTTATATCAAAAAAGTATACACATGCTTTAAAGCCTGATTTCAGCTACCAAACGAATAGTGATATCATGCTCTACGACAATTGGTTTCTCAATAGTGATGGATTTTCATCAATAAATTAACTTTTATATTCAGTTCACAGAAGTCTGCTGTTAATGTCATATTGTCACATCGCCACTTTAACTTTCTAAACTTCAGACAGAGCAGGCAGCAACAGATACTCAAAAAATGCCTTAAATGAAAACAAAACGGTTGAAAGGC
>JGI24158J21664_10008924_pt1 | contig 13374 bp, 15 predicted proteins | sample Ectturendosymbi3_FD_21664 | JGI IMG/M metagenome (IMG submission 21664) | reverse complement strand
AAATTTTGAGATGTGCAAAATTGTTATTTGCAGCTTGCTAAGGTTTTCGTTGTCAACTGTGTAGTGCAAGGTGGTCACCGGGCTCGGGCTGGACAGCGTTACTAAAAACCCACCCGGGTTATTCCACCACATACGATACAAAGGTTCAACATGTGTTGAAAAGTGTTGAAATATTTGTAAAACTCTCCGAGCTGACTAACCATTTTTGAAGATTTTCGTCAAACTTTTGTGGAAGTTGCTTTCGTGACACTACTTATATTTATTTTACTATCAAGATTGTAGAAAGTGCAGACTAGTCAAGCTGAACGACCATTAGCAAGCTACACAAAAAAGCTACTGACATTTCTTATATCGTTCCCCAACTTCCATCGACTAATCACTTGCAGGATAAACAAAAATAAATGACCAGGAAAGGTTGGTCGTTTAGCACCGTGGCATAATTATGAAGATATTCTCGCGACGCGCAGTGTTTGCTCGCATTTCAGGCAGAGGCGATAATTTGCTTTAAGTTGCATCGTTTGTTCTGGACGCCGTACTTGGTATCCACGTGGAAGCGACTGCAAAACTGCTCCACGGATGTGAAAGTGCGATGGTTATTTATAAAAATTGTGAGCTTGTTTAACCTTCGATAAAGTTTTTAATCTGTCGCAACGTTTTTAGTGGTCGTTGCATAACTATGTATTTTGCAACTGTTTCTACGTAGCTGATTTTTTGTTAGTTTGTCAAAAATCTGTCGCTTGAGTAAAAACTTTTTGCAGAGAAACTTAGTTTCTGGTCTCAATCCTGTTCTTGCAATTCAGGTGAACTGGGGTGCGGTGCAAACACGAAGTTGATCGTCAACATGCTCACTGGTACTTTTATGGCGTCCTTGGCTGAGGGGTTGTCTCTTGCCGAAAAAGCTGGTTTGGACCAATACACTTTGTTGGATGTTCTTAATTTGAGCCCTATTGCTTGTCCCTTGGTGCAAACCAAAGGATCTGCGATTTTGGAGGTAATTGTGTGTTGCTTTTGGCTTGTGGCAAACACAGTACTTTAGTACATTTATCAACGACGATTGAGCTGCATTTTAACGACATTTTGAACAAAAATACAAAAAGCGCCATCTCGTGTTGAAGTTGGTTCCCGTTCACTTTCAAACAGGTCACTAAACTTTCTGTTCGCCGTGTTAAATGTTCAATGAAGAAAAGAAGTCTTGTACTTCTGTGATGACACCATTTTGTAGACTTACTGAAATTATCTCTAACGTACATAATAAATTACCTTCCATCACTTGAGTGAATTTCTCAAGCTTTTTGTTACATTATGTTGACACTTAGATTTGTTGCATCACCTAAAACAAAATTCTGCCAAGGCGTCGTTGTGTGCGATCTTGTGCACTGTTCGTATGTATTCATGCGTGCGATCTTATATCTTGCAACTCCGTTCGCGCTTCTTCACCACCTGCCCAGTGACATCATCGTCGGTGACGACACGATGGGCCGTAGTAGTAGAATTGTTGTTAATTAATATTTGAAATTAGCATGCGAATAGTACAACGTTTTGTAAAAAGGATTTCACAACTTGTTTAAATAACGCTCAGCAGCTGTGAGATAAAATAGATAATCTGGTCAATTTTTGCTGCTGTCGAAATGCCTGGGGACACTGCATTGGTCGACCCTCTTCAGTATATCTTTGATATCGTTGCTGATTTGCTTTTGTTTTTTTGTTGTTGCAAAAAATCTCCGGGAGACCTTGTTTCCACGAATTTGGTGTAAAACAGAAGACCCAAGTGGTCGGTGACTGATAAGGTTTCTTAGTATCGATAAAAATATATGGGTTTGTGCAATCCTACGTAACCTTCAAATTTCAGGAAAAAGGTTAGGTTTTAAATCTGCAAGGATTCAGTGAAAGACTCGAGCACATTCTTGCAAAAAAGAAATTTGAAGTATTTCTGATTGTGGCTGTACCAATGTTTGCGAAGCTAATAACAGGTGTCGAAGCAAACTCCAAACACGGTGACTGTCAAAATTTGCAAACTGGGCATATGGGTAATGTTACAATGATCTTAAGTTTGCTGAGACTTGAAAAATTCCAAACTGTACAGCCAGTAGTTTAGCCATTATTGTGCTGAATGTCACACCCGGTTTGAAGATTAGCATTGGTAAATGAAAGTGGTCATCAATACCATTTCGATGCTTGCAATATAATGAACCGGAGTGGTGTTCATGGATAACTAAATGGGTAAATCAGTCTTGATCTTCATATTTGTGTGGGATGCTGCGGAACGTGATATCGTTGCCGTCCTCAAACAGCTCCTGAGCAGTAAGACAAGTCGCCGAGTCGCCACATTGTATTCCACCTATTATTATTTTCAGTGCGGTGCAAACATCGCCTGCAAAATTTTTAATTGCAGCTCAGAGTCTTCCACGTTTATGTGCAGGAAGTTTAATAATATCCGCAGTGTCCTTCATTCCTGATAGAAAAGTAGAAAAGTACTTTTTTATACTGTCTGTTTTCTGCACGACGTTGTGGTGCATGTGCCCGTGTTGTCAATCTTTGATGGTTTGCTTTAGTCTTGTCATAAGTGACAAATATCTGCTTTTAGGATCAAATTTTCGCGCTTGATTTAACAACTTCATTAACTTTTTTCCACATTTTAATAAATCAGTTGCTTGATCAGTGGTTCTTAACCTTTCTACCCACTCGTACCCCTTGAGCATTCGTCAAATTTTCTACTTCCCTTTTGTCTGAAATCAAATAATAATTGATACTAACACAATTTCATAGCAACGATATAACATTACAATGAATTTACAGTAGTACACCAACAATCAAACATAGTTAATGGATCTTTTGTTGTTTTTTTCAATGATCATGGGCGTCGGAAGGATTTTTTTCAGGGGGGTCAAAAGTGATGAAATTTTTTCCCACTCATAACTAAGAAAACAACCTTTTTTTGTTAAAATTTTCAAAAACAAAGGGGCCAAGGCCCCCCTTCCGACGCCCATGATCATGCTGCAGTGAGGCCAATGCCAGAGACACAATGAACTCATTTTCTAGGTGATCTGCTATGCCACTACTTCCTTGTCTCAAACTGCTCGATTTTCTTTGCGCAGCTCACGAACACCAATAAGCACTCGACCACGGAATAGCAACGGCACTTTCGTGTAGTAAAGAAGAACATTGTGTTGAGCTTAAACTCCATTACAAAAAACTCTGAACAGACCGTGATTCAAGGCTTGACCTCTGATTAAGTTTATTGCACTCACAACAATCGACAACACATCTTTAAAAATTTCAGGGCGTATATGCCTAAAAATTTCGGTGCTTCAAAATCACTCGGCTAGCAAGTGAACAATTTCCTTTCAAACGAACGTAGAGACGGCTAGAAATGATTTGCATATGACTCATGATACCTTCTGTAAGCGTCATAATGCAGCCCTCGGGCACTACAGGTATTCATAATGCGGCCCTCCGGTTACATTATAAGTCCTCATTTGGCCCTAGAAGCAATTTGAGTTTGAAACCCTGTCATAGTCAATAAGATTCCGCCAGGAGCTGTTGTACTTCCGTTCTCAGACTTATCATTTTCCAACCGGAACGGGTTTCCGGAGCGTCCTTAATTCCAGAACTTAGACATTTCTCAGCGCAAATGATTTTGCTGTTTCCATCCAGCAATGGGTCGCGTGCGGCATTGGCCGAAACAGCAGCAGATGAATCGATATCTTGTGCCCTCTCCTTGAACGGGAATCGAGCACATGATCCGGACCCCGTAACATTGCGCTGCAGAACGAATGCGCGCCGTGACGTTTCATGCAACGGCATAGTACCCAGGGGCATAAGGTTAGATGGCGCCCGGGGCAAGAAGCAAGTTTGGCGCCCCAATGTTCGAACTTGATATCTTTCGGAAGCAAATTTACTGTATTGAAGAATCTACATGTGACATTTCTAGGACTTTTCGGCGCTCCCCGCAGTGATTCCCGGAGAATGGTTCCTCCTTTGCCCCCCTCGTTACGCCCCTGATCGTACCACGCTATTTCCCCCCTTCTATCTTCGTGCCGGGGTTTCTCCACTGAATCACAGGTGACGATGGATCCGGTAGGATTCTGCATTTTTTAAGATCTGGAGCCACAGTCAACAAGTTGTGATCCGGATCCGGAGTCACTTCATTTTCGGCAGTAGCAAGAGCTTTGGTAGTCCTTATAAATGTCATTGCTTAAGTACAAACATTGGTGAATTTCGGTGGTATCGATGGTTGTCCAGAGTCTGAACACGAGTCGGATTCTCAAATTTGAAAAAATTCGCACCCCAATCCGGATTCAAAAATTTTGGAACAAGAGCGAAGTCGCAGTCTAAAAATAAGACTCCGGCCATCTCCGCACTGAACCGCGCCCCGATATTATTAATGTTATTGCCTTTTAATGTGCTACGCTCTAGTTTGGATGGAAGAGTTTGATGACAGGGCTTTTGTTACACGCTCTATAACTTCACCAAAGACGAAGGCATAAATACCACGCTGTACAATTAGGAAACTCTGTCCGATGCAATTACATCTGGGAGCAGCTGTTCCACAGGCAACATTTATATAGCGTCACGTGCCAGTAATACAACTGATCAACTCTCAGCAACAACTGCTTCTGAAACTTGTGTTTTCACTCATTTCAAGGGGCCCCGGACCATAACGAAGTCCACCGACCGCTCAGCACATTCCGCAAGTTTGAAATGTTTTGACAATCACTGTTGAAAATAAATGTGGCATTTAATCAAAATTTAGGCATTAAATCTTCCTCTTTCAGAAGTTCGGCTACCATATGTGTCTTGGTCCAGCTCGATGTTCAAAACTATTACTGTCATCTCAAATTGTTCTGGCTCGTATTTTTTTTTAAATGAAAAAAATTTTGCAGGGTCATTTTCCTGCTAATTTTCCTCTAAAGCATCAACAGAAGGATCTCCGTCTCGCACTGCAGATGGGAGAAGTTCTTGAACAACCTCTGCATGTTGCTGGAGCTGCAAATGAGGTAATAAATTATTGTTTCAAGTGCGCCATTCCATATTTGCTTTGACGACATTTTAAAACAGTTGAATCACATGTAGCCGATCTTATTGCTATTAGCGAATGGCTGTTCAACAGCAGTTATCATTTTCTTTATTTTCAGCAGATTATTTTCTTGAAAAGTGCTGTATTTACCTGTCGTGTGTGGCACCTGGAAAATGTGCCGCTTCGGCAAAATGTAAAAAGAAAGGAGTTCCTTCATAACTTATGCTGTGAAGAAAATTGGCGCAGTTCTTCTTCACATTCCTCAAGTACAACTATTCACGGTGATTTTACGCATTATGCTCTTGAAGCAGTCGCCAAAATACGGTTTAATCACCAGCTGACTCTTAATCAAAATCCGCATACTTGCATTTTCGCCGCAGAAGGAGCTCTGTACAAAATAACCGCTTCGGTTGTTTACGCGACTAACTCCACGTGTTGATTGAAGGTAAAAGCAACTGTCGCCCAAATTAACCCATACTGTTTTTAAGTACAAAAATTATGTAAGCAAACCGGCTCGCTACAAAGAATCAGTTTTATACCGTTCACGTCGCATCTAACCGCGGCCAGCAATCACGCAGCACAGTTGCAGTTCCACATTAACTTGTTGTGTACTTGTGTACACGTGAAGAAGCAAGCAGAGACCCAAAAATTAAATGCATGAAGCGGGAAAAATTCTACACTCCCCCCAAATTGTCACGACCACGTGCAATTTCAGATTCAGGAAAAATTTTTCCGGACTCGCGCCGAGTACCTAGTCATAGAGCAACGAAAAACACCAGAACAAACACATGCAACGCAAATAAGACCATCACGACATATTTTTGATCGCGATGCGTTCGTAGTTGTTTTCGGTTGCTTCCCGGTCACGGCTTCGCTGCAACGAGCCATTCGACCGGAAGTGGCAGCATCACTGCAACAAATCGTTCGCTGCTCGATAGGAGTACCGTCCTGATCCGGTTACTCATTGGAGATGGTTGCTTGATGCAGGCTGAAAGCTGCACAACTAAGAGACAAAGTTGCGCCAAATAAATGGACTTTCAATCGGTTCGTTATAGCTTCTTCCGTAAGAACACCGCCACGTCACCACAAGAAGTGCAGGCAGTCCAGCAGACCAACATGAACCTGATGAAACATTGCTTCTACATCAGCTGCCAACGTTACTGATTCTTTTCGAAATCCGAGCAAACTTCCGTCCAAGTGATTATTCAAACCAGNGCCTTGCATCAATTCNTGATTGAGAGACACCCCTCTTAACTGTATTGCGCTGCACATTCAAATACTACACGCAGTTTATCAGTCTGTCATGACAACATAACCGTGCCTCCACGGTAACGGCAGTTGGTAGTACCCGTCAACAAATTCTACCGATTGCTTCATTAAAGACGACACGCGCCTGTCTTCTCCCGACAGGCATTGTATCGTGCAGACCAACGCGAGCGACACAGAGGTTTACCTCACCTCCGACATCAATTGTCGAGTCGAATGCTGGCCCAAGAAGTGACCAGCCCAGGGGGATTAGGACAGCGTCAGGACAACAACCTGAACCTTTACGTGCCGCTTCCACGCTTAATGCTTCTGGAAAATTTGCCCGATCATTAGTCACCGTAGCGCTGTCTATTTCATGGAGGTCAACTCCTTGAAGGTAAGGATGNTTTTCCACAATGTTAGAGCTGGGTACGGCGTTGGGTTTCACGGGAATCACATCGACCGTTATCACTTNGTCTAAGACTCTAGACCAGGGGTCCCCAAACGTTCTCTGACCATGTACCACTTCAGCATTCCGACATATAAGCATGTACCCTTTCAATGTTTCGACAGATGAACATTTACCCCTAGAATTTCTAACAAAATATTTTATCGTGTTTAATCACAGATATATTTCAAAACAAGCACATAACGGCTTTTTAAAATAATGTTTGCTGGTATGTATAAATTTTTGGAAATAAAAGATATGTAACTATATATTTCTATTCTATTGCTAAACGTAAATGCACTCCTTCAGATAGTCAAATGTGCCCCAGGTTGGGAACCTCTGCTCTAGTTCAATAGGGTCCCCACCCTGAACGCCCTCCACTGACATAGAAATAGCAACGGTGTCAAGCTCTCTAGGCCAGGTCAAGATGTGAATGTTGATGTGTTTCGGTGTTTCCAAAGAACCTAATTTATCCACCAACTTCTTTTCACAAAAGGACACGCTACTGCCAGGGTCTGAAAAGGCACGCGTGGCAATTCGCTGATCGGCGTGTCTCACAATGGAACCACGTTCAAATAATTTAAATAAACCTACGTTTTATTTCCAACCGTCTCAGCTGAGTTCGGTGGAATACAGCACTGGGCTCATTCCGCGCATCAAGCTCACGCGGGAAATGCAACAAAACATGATGAGACTTCTCACATCCATCGACCGTGCAGCCAGTTTTCTCAACACAGTCCTTTACCATATGTCCAGAACTTGGACATCGACAACACAAGCCCCTTGCACGCGCGCACTGATATCGATCGCGGCAATTCATACCGGCGAATTTTCGGCACTTCATGATATCGTGTTGGTTCGATCAACAAAGGCACTGTAGACAACGAGTTGCCGTTTTTTTGGGTTGCTCTTCAGATTGAGCGGCAGCGGAAGAACGTCTGCTGCTGGTTGGTCGCCGAAAGTTCGTAGACTTGTGTAGCGCTCTCCCAAATATGGAGTTCGCAGTTTGGTTTTGCTCAGCTACGAATTCCGCAAGTGCGGCAAAATTAGCACGTTTTCCAGTTTCACATTCAATTACGCTGGATCTCTCTACCCATTCATCGCGTAGAAAGGCGGGTAGCTTTTTTACGACGTTTAGCATCACTTCCATGGAGTCGATGTTTGACGCATGATTAAAATTCCGTAGTGAGGTTCGCCATGAGCGCGAACAACCTCGTTATTCTTCTGGGTCATTCGGTTTTACATCATGAGGCACCTCCTTTAAATATTGTCTGCAACATTGCGCAATTACGTGGTTCTGGCCGAAATCATCGAACAGCGTATTCCAAGCTAAGCGGTGACCATCACTCGAATCCTTAGAAGTCTAGTGTTCAATTCTCTGTCTTACACGGGTTCACAATGTTGCAATAAAACAACAGCCGACTTGCGTAGTATACTCAGACATAGGTTCACTAACTCGTCCATCTCCGAAAGAACCGTATCTAGCATCAAAATCTCGATTACGAAGCGGAGAATTCCCAGCATTAACACCACGATCAACTACGGACTTGATGCACGCCAGCGTTTTGCCGAGACTCAGACAACCCACAAAGAGATAAAAGACCTACGCTCTCCATGTATCGGCTTGGAGGTCGTGTAAAAGGACCGGACGGATTCCACTTCCCATATTTCCGCTTCTNCTAATCTCAGTTCCTTTAGCTTTACACGAAAGGTGTGTTCNNTGTCCATTTCTGCACGTTGCGCATCTTNAGCATCTTTCAAGGCTCTTTCAGCGTCACGTCGTGCTTTATCTGCAACCTCGCGTCGAGCCTTCTCTTTGGACTCTAACAGTTTTGAATGCTGCACTTGAGGAGCAGCTTCGTCCAGTCTCACTTCCGCCTCATCTCACTTTTGATGGAGCTGGAAGTAGATCGTGACACTTCAGAACGTAGGGATTGCGTTCAACATTTGGTTTACGCGTATCTGGAACTTCAGTAGGTGAATCCAGTGTCAGCTGCTCAAGCCACTACTGGACACGTTGGTCAAAACGTTCTTTTCCATCATGATAGTTCTTTTTCGTGGAGGGTGTGTCAGGTAGCACCTCACTATCTTTCATCGGTTGGCAAAGCTTCATTGAGCGTTCATAGTCATCATTTATCGCACCAACTTGGTCGTTAACTTCGCCAAGACTCTTGTTTCCATCCATCAGCTCGTCAGCATCCGTGACGTAGCACCTTACGAGCTTCGGCAATATCCTTTTGTTCGTTCTCCATCAAGAACGGAGGCAATGTTCACGAGAAGATTCATTTACAACGTTTCGTTGGAATTACTCAAGAGGTCCCTTTTGAATCCACCAGTCGAACCTCAAACACTGTGAATGCTGAATTCGTGTCCCATTGTGACGCAATTATAATAAGAGACCGAAGTCGGAAAGTTCGCAACCTGGCTTTCTGAAAGCATTGAGACGCAGTCGTGAGTCAAACCACATGCGGGCGCTTATTGCTGGAGACAGAAACTCCGCCTTAAAACGTCATTAAGTTTCGTAAATGTTCACTTTGTGAGTCTTGACCTTGGTAATCTTGATGATAACCCAACTGGTGGCATTTGACATTTCGTAAATTGTAATTATTAGCATACGCTGACAGTTGACATTTCGTAATAATTACGTAATATTCCCATCAGTTTTTCCATTCATTCGCACCCCACTTGGTTTTAGGTAAAAATGCCTTGTTGCCATTGACCACACTGTCATAGTCGTCAATTTCAAACAGCAGTTCATTGGCAAACAGTGCTCTTATAAGACGCTGCCCGATGTTTTTAAACGTGATGTAATCTGTAGGCTAAGTGTTGACATCATTCATGTCAGGAACCCGCTTGATGCGCGCTTTTGTGCAACAACCTGCTGCGCATGTCTACAAGCAGTTTCCTGTCTTCTGCAAAGTTGCCAGAGTAGTTCACAGGAGACTGCACGAATACATTTTTTACAAAGAATCAGGAAAGGCATGTTTTGCTGCATTTTTAAAAATTGCACTGAATGACCAGATCGCCGCAACTTCTGTTTTTTTTTTCACATCTTCGCTTTTGTCGTTTCCGACAAGTGTTCCCGTTCCACCTCAGGTTGCTCGCTGTGTTCGTCGCTCAGCGCTACTGTCCGGTGGACATGGTGTCCCTACAACTTTTTTGCTATTCTTTCGCCTTCACTCACTGATACCGTTCTGTAACAACTGCACGAAACATTTCTGTTACTGCGTAGTTGCCAATAGGTTTGAAGCAATTGCAAACTTGCGTCTAGTAACGCAGCTTAGTAGAAGAAAAAAACGATTTGAAAATACTCGGTAGAAATTTAGGTTGATTCCCCTCTTAACAATGGATTTTAAGTTGCCACCTCCAACTTATAACCAACCATGTGCTCATTCAAGTTCGTCGTTTTCCAGACGCATCTATTTTGTTGATACAACTTCAGCGCTCGTTGTGTGTGATATTATTTCATCAAATTAGATAAGCGATTGTAAAACAATTCAGATGTTTCACACTGGTGCTCAAGCACAAGTGTTCACACAATACCATGAAACTGACTTTTCTTCGCTGAGAAATTTCGGTCGTTTTTGCTGAGACATTTTGGTCACTGAAATATTTCTGTCATTTGTCTCACAGTTGTATTAAAACTCGCCGTAACAGTTTTTTAGCCTATATTTTCAGACATTCTGACCGAAATGACTTTCAGACATTCTGACTTTTTTTCGGTAATTTTAAAATCATTCCTGTCTATGACCGAAAAAAAAACGAAAAGCGAAAATACGTTGAAGGATATCATAACCTTCTTGTGTTGCGGTAAACTATGCGTCAACAAGGTTTTTGTTATTAGAAGGTTCATCTCATTGCTAAATTTGTTTTTACATATAAGAGTTTGTCAAGACAAAATATGTACAAAAGTGAAGCATAATGACGTTTCTTAGATATAAAGGACAAACCTTAGAAACAATTGCAACCCTGAGTATAGGAGACCACGAAGTGTTTTGAAAAACGTTAAAAGTTCTGCGTAGATTATTGTTTTTAATTATTAGTACTTCCCGTCGGATCCAGAAAAATTAATGTTGCCACCTTAAAGAAACAGTAGAGGCGTCTATAACAATTATTTTCCTTGTAAATAGCATTAAAAACTTTAAAAATCGTCATTTTGGCAGTCCTGCGGCTCGCGTCCTTTTTTCCGATTTGACAAAAGCTTGTTTCTAGTTCGTCGGACATCGCTGAACCGTCAGGTTGCGCGAGGCTGTTACGATCGGTACGTGACGCCGACGTTCCGCTCGACTGAAAATCATTGTCCGACGAATATTTGCCATCACCGCGTGCTGAACACTTGCCACGTTTTCCTTTCAGCTTTACAAGCGAACGAAGGCGATTGGTTTCGGGGATCGAGACATGTCGTGCGTGTATCGCGCGGTCAACGCTTGAGCGCAGCAAGCGACTGCGGGGTTGGATTCCGCGCCAGCCAGTCACGACTGCATAGCCGGACGACTTCAGCACGACCGTCGTGCTCCGTTGTGTACATAGCGCGTCTGACATGCATTGAACGAATGCGTCAGCGCGTTCAGGGAAGAGTTGTCGCGCGGTTGCGGCTGAGCAGCAGCAGCAGCAGCAGCAGGACCTGCACAACTCCTGTGTTCAGCTTCGATCGTGTCCGTTTCATTGCTCACCTTTTTGCCAAATGCGAGTGTAATCGTGGTTGAACTTGAACACTCGTCGCAAACTTTTCATTAACGCGTCGAATTTCGAACGCAAATTCGAATGCACGAAAATAAACCATTTTTATAGAATTTCCTTGTTTGGTGTTTTGTGAATTAGTAGCTTTGTTAAAGACCCTTTCGTTTTTTATTTCATGAACGGTCAGCATCATATTCATATGGCTTGCTTTCCCTACGTCTTCAAAGCAGGATGTTGCTACAGATTAAAACTACAATCAATTGCTTATTCTTGCTCGATGATAATAATGTTAGACTGCGAACTGCGTCACGGAATCGATGTCATTCATTAAGTACTGATGACTGAAGTAGGTGAGACTTTGATCTATGAATCGATGTCTCTTTCCTTGAAAGTTGTCATCCGTTTTTTCAACGCTGGGTACTTTTTTGAAGAGTTGTGATAAACGTATTTATCACGGTTTTGAAAAAATGCAAATATTAAAAATTGTCATTGCATTATTGAGAAAATTGGGCAAAATTTTGCAACAAAAGTCTTTGGTATACTATGCCTTATCAAACATGTTGACATCTTCCAAAATTTTTGCAAGAACATCTTCCGTAATTTTTGCAAGAAGAAAAGTAGTTTGCAGATTAAATCATTCTGGTACAACAGTTTTTTTTAAGGAAAATGTTAGATACCNTNCNCTGANCATNTNGGGACCCGATTCGGGTACCTAAAACACCTCAAAAAAACCCNGGGTACAATAAGTTTCAAACATGTAAACTACTCTTGCTGGCCTGAAGTTTCACTGTGGATATTTCTTCACTTTTGGTTTTATGCTCAGAGTGGTCCTGTGTTGTCCAAACTTGTCACCTCACAACCACATTCAATCTTTTAAGATACTATTTCTATCTCCGTAAACTGTGCAGATTTCTAACATATATTGTCGTATTGTGCTTTGAGAGGCGGTGTCCATAATCAAATGTTGCTCGTGGCCCGTCCCAACATATTGGACGAGCTACCCTATTGGGTCTGTTTTTCTCTTACAAGAAACATTGTGTAGTGCCATTTGTAGCTTCACTCCATCTTCTCAACACAAGGCGTGAAAAGTTTTCTTGTTCTATCACGTACGAAAAAAATGTTGATGACAAGCAGCAAGAGTTTCTCGTTGCATAAACATAGCATATGGAATAGGGCTTATGAATAGGGCAACCAATTTTTTTGACCAAAAAACTGAAAATTTTGACTTTTGACCTTCAGTTTCAGTTGAAACGCGGAATACAAAGCATATTCACACACTGTATTAGAGAACAAACCGATAGGACTGTTCTATTGAAATGAAACAAAAAGTAGCAATCTGCAAAATGTATAGCATGTTTTAAAAATGTCTGGCTACTTTCAGTTTCATGAAACAAACCTCGTTGATGCTTTGCACTGCGGCGATGTGTTTCCAACAGAAACCTTTTTACTTTTCACCAGGCCAATTTGCACAATAATTCACCCTTAAGTGGTGAGGTAAACTCAGAAGCATATTCATGCAGTATACGAGTTTCAAACTTTTGAAGAATCTGGTTGTTTAACCTTAGGCATGATATGGTGATAGATAAGTACATTAGTAACTACAGTAGATTCAAATCTGAGAATATCATAAATTAAAAGCACTATATATCAATAAACTAAACTATATAGGGAAACAGGCTACGCGTAATCGATTGAGCATTTTGCCAAATCAAGTACTGTGAGACCACGTTTCTTGCATTGCCATGCCTTATCTACTTAATATTCAAAAGCAACATTATAACGTCAAAAGTCACAACAAACCCATTACTATTTCAGAATTNCAAATAAACTTGCAAAAAACATCAAAATCCGTTGTTATAACTTTAATAAAATATCGATAACGAGAAAAAACTGCTGCAAGATAATTTTGACCTAACGATAAATTTTAACCTAATGATAAATTTTATTTTGGCCTAATAACGTTGGAGTGGTTCAGGGTATCAGC
>JGI24158J21664_10008923_pt1 | contig 13374 bp, 8 predicted proteins | sample Ectturendosymbi3_FD_21664 | JGI IMG/M metagenome (IMG submission 21664) | reverse complement strand
ACTGATTTTCACAAAAACGCAAGTTTCCGTCCAAATATGCTTAATTATTTGAATACGACATTCACTTTTGGCAAACAAACTAAAGACAATTTCATAAATAAGAAGTTTCAATGTGGGCCTGCATACTTGTTCATTCATTCAATTTCGTGCCCGTTTTCCTTTGGGGAGAGTCGCGGGGGCAGCAGCCCTGGGAGGACCCGAAATATTTCACAATCAACAACAATCTCGCGTAGTTCTGCTAGCTCCATACCAAGACGGTGTCAAGCGAAATTTCTGACTTCACGCCATGTGCGCCTGCACACAGCAATATTCTACATATCAAATACGCTGATAAAACTGATGAGGGTTTAGGGTTTAGGTAAGTTTTTCGGGATAGGACTTGGGTTAGAAAAATAAATATAATTGACGTCTAAGACTGAATCCAATATTTTCAGTGGTTATAGTCATTCCCGTATTGTAGCTTATTGTGGGTGTCTGACATCTAACCAAAACGTTTTAATTTGCACAAAGCACATCAAAAAAGTAATCGCCAAACTTTATTCACATACTCTGAGAAGCAAAATAACTAACAAACAATACGGTCAGAAATTTCGCTTGACAACGGGACCAAGCAAGGTCGGAGATGTAGTCACGCCGCTTGGTCCTCTGGGCCGCTTACCCGTGGGTGCAGACTGTAGTCCGAAAGACTTATTTCGCCAATCTTTCCCGGGACATTCTGGACACATGGCCGAACTAACATAGCTGGGATCTCTCGATTCGGAGAAGTGCCTCGACATCCCGGTGCCAAGCGAAGTTTTTGACCTCTGCGAAATTTCTGACCTGTTATTGTTTTACAGTTATTTTGCTTCTCAGAATAAAGAAATAGAGTCTGGGAATTACTTTTTTGATGTGTGATGTGTAAATTAAAACATTTTGGCTAGATGTCAGGAACCCACAACAAGCTATAGAACGGGAATAACTTTAACCATTGAAAATTTTCGGACTTAGTCGTTGACCTCAAGTATTTTTATTTTTCTCACCCTAACCAGACGCACTTGCCCAAACACGAATTCCCAAGCCTTTATAATATGTTTTATCAGCGTATTTGATATGTAGAATATTACTCTGTGCATGAGTACATGGTGCCAAGTCAGAAATTTCGCTTGACACCGGGCTTTACCGATTTTCAGCCCTGTACTCTTTCTCACGAAGGGTCACACCGAGAACTCTTCGCAAAAGTCCCATCTCTGATGTTTGTTCTTTGACAGTATTCTTTCAGTTGTCACCTAAGATTCATGACCGCAGGTGCGGATCGGAACAAAGACAGATTTAAAAACTGAAAGCTTTGCGGTCTTTGAAAGCTCCCGTTTCGTAACCACAGAGCAATAAACCTCACGCAGAACTGCGTTTGCTTTACCAATCCGTGTATCAATCTCTTTTTTTCGACTTCCTTCACCCGTGAATACCACCCTGAGGTACTTGAACGTCTCCACCTGCTACAGTGTATTTCCGCTCACTTGCGGAATACACTACCTTTGGGCGTCTTGAGAGACACAATACCTCAATCTTTTCAGAGCTGATTTTCGTTCCTGCTTGGTCGCACGCTGCAGAAAACCGATCAAATGCGCGCTGAATACCCTATTGCGAAGATGCACGCATGCAGTACAAATTCGTCCACAAAAAGCAAACGGTTCATTCTGCAGTTCCCAACAGTGACACCCTCGTCGACCCGTCTGTGACTGTCTATCAAATTCATATGAACCAGGGCTCTCCAAATAGCACCACATAAGCTATTGCACAACAGTTCGAGGGCCGGAAAGCTTTGCCAAATCCACACATTTTTCGTAAATATATTATTTCTTCATTATTGGCAAAATGTGTTTTGCGGCCGGGCGAAATGGCTTTGCAGGTCGGATTTGGCCTGCCTGCCGTAGTTTGGAGAACCCTGATATAAACTACCGGTATATGATCTATCAAGAGGAGTGGTGACAGCACACACCATTGTCGGGGTCCTACACCAACGATGAACGGTTGCGATTTAACTCCGTCGACAGGGACGCAATCTTCTGAGCAGAAATAAAGTTATCCACCAAGAGGCATCCGTCAACACAGTGCCGGATTTAGATGGTGGACGCCTGGGGCCCAGGCGTGGTGGGAGGCCCCTGTGAGGATACAAAACGTTTTGGTCGGGTATGATCGATGAAGTCACTAGCATTTCCGCATGTCATTAATATTTATAACGTAATCCTGTGACGTCACATTTTTTAACTCAACTGTAACAAAACGTTTGGATGCAACATGGTATTTGACAACCATTAGCGATTTGTGAAACTGTTGCAAAACCAGTCGCTTGAAGCATCGCATCTTCTTTTTTTCAATATTTGCTTGAAAAAAATTTTTGAAATTTTGGGAAAACCTTTCTGGACGATCCAACGTTTTCATCATCTCTAAACGCCAGTCCTCGCTCAGCAATAAATTTTTCGACAGAAACCGAACGTTGCACACAGAGGCGATTTCCAAAATTGTTTGCATTGGTTGACCTCACTGACTAGTTCTGTATCAATTCTTCATAGCGATTGATTACATCTGCGACTGGATGTAATCGTGGCATCTATATGTTCCATTGAAAGCTTGTGGCTCCTCAGGCGTTCAAGAGCGTGCTTCCAGTCGAAGATTCCTTTTCCAATAAAGAAATGCGCACATTCAGTCGTATCCGCGCACATCAGTCCAGGCCCGTAACCAGCTCGGGACACCAGTGGGGGCGAAGAGTTTTCTGAGAGTGGCCCAAATTTTTTTAACTGTGTCCAATGCTTTTAAACAATGTCCAACATATTTTTTCGGGGGGGAAACATTTTTCTAGGGGTGCTTCGCCCCTGCGCCCCCTCTGATGACGAGCTTGCATCAGTCTCTACAGTGAAACATTTAGCACAAATTTGTGAAGGAGAAAAACAAAGCCAGCTTCTGTCAATTACTTCGGCATTGTGGCTCTGGCGACGAATAAGACTTGTGATACATTTCCGTAACAAGTTTGTCTTTTCTGTGTTGTGGAACATCATGTTTCAGAAATGACTTTTCATCAAAATGTCATAGAGAATGTCATTTCACATTTTAACCAGTATTCTTGCATTTTTTTCCAGTTTATTGGCAGGCCAGAGGGCCTATAGAGACCGATATCGTTGCCTCCGATGATAGCGTCAGCCATCTCATATATCGTGTTTTGCGATGATACATCCGGGCGTTCTTCTGCTACTGCACCGCTGGTTAAACTGGGTCTACTTTCATCGTTACGGGGATCTAAGTCTGTCACAACATGTTGTTCGATTTTCTGGCCTCATACAGGTTCGGAGAAATGTCCCAATGTCTCCGCTGGACTTCACTGCCACTGTCAAATAGTTGCTTGAATATTTCTTCACTTGGCTGCAACTTCTTCCTCTCTCTCATTTTTGCATCTTTTGCTTTTTTACATCTTTGAGAACCACTTGGATAAGCTCTACACTTGTTAAGATGACGATCCCCCTTTTGTCCATTTTTATTTTTTGATAAGCTCGATAAGGCTGCAACATTTTCATCGCAACTTACGACTGTCACTTACTTGAATCCACACTTAACAAGTCAAATAACAATTAGGCCTATCGATAAGTTTTCAGCATTGAAGTAAGCCGTCCACTATGGACAATGTTTCACTCAAAACACACAAAACAAAATCCTTATTTACTTGTCCTATCAAGCTCATGAACATTTTGCAGTTTACTTAAACTTCTTTAAAATGTAAAAATTCCTTTAACATTATTATGAAACTGATTGCATGAAAGATGTTTTAAATAGCACACCAGCTTTAAAAGGGTAGAAATTGCATCAGGTAGAAAGATTTCTCTTTTTTTAGGTTTCTGGCTGCATCAAGGAAAAATCGTTCCACATTAGCGTAATGAGCCATAACGTTGAAGTAAATCTGGGCAATCTTTATCAGTTCGCTGAAGCATTCAATGGTATTTCAAGTTGCAAAATATTTTAACCATCTTTCATGTTCCATCATTTTACAATAAATTGCATTTGGTTGATGCTGTTTTCGCTGATGAGCTATAATTATTTGAAAGTAGGCCTACTACACAAAGCAACTGTATGTACAATACACTGATCATCGTATCACGGTTCATCAGGAAAACTAGTACTGGAGTCAGAAGTCCGCGCTCTAATGCCAAAGTTATTGAGATGTTGAAAAAAGATTTACCACTGTTGTGTAACGATTAATGTGAAGCATTCCCGCATTTCCAGCAGCGAATTAACTCAACCAAAACATAGATTAATTAGACAACTTGCAGGACTTCCCATCAACTAAGCTACGCCACCAGCTAGTATCTTGTTGCAGTTGAATAGGGACAGCTTACTGTGTGCAAATACAATATATCATAGCCAGTGGCGTAACTGACGGGGTCGGAGGGGCGAATTGCCCCCCCTGGCAAGCTATATGTAAAAGGCGGAATGTAAGTGGTCTCCCACTTAACTTATATTTCGGTTTTAGCATGCCTTTTGGTTTACAGTAGGTTGGTATTTTTGTGTGTTTTTAGGATTATTTTCCGGTGATTTAGGGTTTTAGTTTAGCCAACCACATCCGGGTTCACCATCATTTCTAAAATTTTTTTCTTGGTATTGGCCAGTTGACCTCGTACAGTAGCTAGTGGGCCCCTTTTATCTATGTTTACCACCCTGGCTCAAACTTTTAGTTACGCTACTGATTATAGCCATGTAAAACAAGAAATGTAAAAAGGAGGATATTTTGACATTTTGAGTGCCCTTGGAGATCATTTCATTTCTCATAAAAAAGTGGAGGTGGAGATGTACTGTGCTACAAAAAGAGGACGTATATGGTACCCTACTTAACGATGCTACTTATATGCGACCTGTGCAAATCTGAGGAAGGGAGATGCAAAATCTACCAGATACGAGTAGAGACGCAAGCTAATGCGTTCTACATGGCTTGGCCTTGCATTCACTAGATTCAGATAGCTGACCGACTTTCAGGAAAACAATAAGTGTGTAGTTGTTTCGTCACAATATCAAATAATATACAAGTGAAGTACTGACGTCTGGACGACCGATAATTAGCTTATAATTTAATAGCGTCTTTAAAAAAACCTTCCTCGCTAATAAAAATGACTAAGTGGCACACACATGTCGTAAATATGGCTAAACACATAAACGTGGTGGGGGGCACCTTTTTGGTGGGGGGCCCTGGGCCCCACCTAAATCCGGCGCTGCTTCAACACCGTACTCCCGCAATACCCCCCAAAGCTTTTCACAAGGAACCCGGCCATATACTTTCCCGAGGTCGACGAAACATGTGTATACGTCTTTGGTAGGCTCCCAGGATTTCTAAAAAATTTGCTGGAGAGTGGAAATTTGTTCTGTAGTGCTACGGTCGCGACGAAAACCGCACCGAGTGTCCTCCAGCTTTGCTTCAATTATTTCACCTTATCTTGTTTTAACGAACCTGACATACACTCTTCCTGGGAGGCTAAGCAAAGAGATACCCCGGTAATTGGTGCATTCACTCCTGTCTCTCTTGTGTACGGGGATGATCAATTTGCCAATCTTTCGGTGCCTTTCCAAAACGCCATGACACTTAACACACACAAGTCAGCCAAACCATCCGGCGTTCTAAGTTCCCGTAATTCACTATCAAACTTTTCGCAATTAGCTTTAAAGTCGGATTTAGCAGCGGCAGCAGAGAGCTTATTGATGCACAGTTCTACGGAAAATGTTATCTGTGCAAAGTTAAGGTGAGGTGGCAACGTTGACAAAACGAAAGCACCACGTTCAAATTTTTTGTTTTCGTAAGTCGCACTAAAACAACGCACACTGCATCATTTTTTTCTGACAGCTGCTTCAGTGCGGCCCAAATAGCCAAAATCTCACTCCTAGCTCTCACTGTTGCCTCACTCGACAACCACCCTGTTTTGCATGCGCACTGCAACTGCTGACCTTTTGTTTTCATTGGAATCTCATGTATCACCATCAGGCAAGCCGATCGCCACGGTGAAACAGTAAAACACTTCCATCAATGCATTAAACTGCTTTCGCAGATTCGTACACCACACTGTACAAATCTGCGGCAGTATAGTAACAAGCCAAAGTGAGGCGATGCGCATGACAATGCACAATTACAAAACTTACCATTTTCGCTTCCAAATTCTACACCAGAAAATTTTGTCGGCGAACAACACTGCAGCCGTCTGTTGCAATAGCCACGTGTAGGAAGCGATGTTTTCCTCAAATCGCTTTACTTCAAGGCATACAAAACCACATCTTGGCTTTCAGAATTTAGGGTGTNATTGCAACATTTTAGGGTGCCGTTTTGACACCCAAAAAAGGCTTAAAAAACACTGAACGAGACCGACCCTAGTAGCAACACTGATCGCAGGTTGTGTGGAAATACCAAAGGGGGTCACAAAGGGGGTCACGAACCAAAAAGGTTGAGAAACACTTTCTTGTGGGAAACATTCATCAAAACATTTTGCCAGCTGAGAGCTCACCAGTACCATCACCCATGGGCGTCGGAAGGATTTTTTTCCAGCGAAGGCCCAAAATTGATTTTTCCAGCGGTAAACAAAAATATTTTTCCAGAGCGAGGGCCAAAAGTGGTGAAATTTTATTTTGACCTTTTTTAACTGAGAAAACAACATTTTTTGACAAAAAGTTTATAGGAAAATGTCAAAATTCGAAATTCATCGGGACAAGCCTCCCTGCCCCCCTTTCGACGCCCATGTCCCCACCCCAGCCTGGGCAACCTTTTGCTAGAACAACGGCGGAGTAGAAGAGTTCCTACCCACCGTCCAGCTCAAGCTCAATAGTGTGAGAGCCAAGTCTCTGGAGCCGGAGCAATTTTGGATGGCTGGAGCTGCTGCTGGAGCCTAAAACTTTTATGGTGGTTGTAGTTGGCTCTAGCTGCTGCTGGAGCCTGCTGCTGGAGATGGCTGAGCCTGCTGCTGGAGATGGCTGCTGCTGGAGATGGCTGTAGCCGCTGCTGGAGCCTAAAACGTTTATGGTGGAGCCGAAGCCTGAAATTTGGGTTTCCGTTCCACAGACATAGTTTGTGAGACAAGCGAGTTATACAAATAATACGTTTTTTTCTGATTTATTGGACCAAATTGGTCGAGACAAGCATGTTAGATGCCCGGAGCCGGAAATTTGAGTACCGGCTCCACAATCTGGTTAGAGCCACAATGCTTTGTCGAAGAGATGTCAACAATATCCAGTTATTATTGTTTGGCTTCCTCGACCAGTTCGTGTTTTTTTCCTGTGTGTGCAGTGATGTTCCAGTTTCGATTTCTTAGTTTATTGCGAGATTGCCACTAACGCGTGGCTTTCATGTCTCTCAGAGTAGAAACAATCTGCTGTCCCCATTGGCCTTCCCTGATGCGTAGTGGGCGTAACGTGAACCTTCCGCCCTCCAGTTGTGGATAGTTCGTGAGGGAGACAGTCGCGAATTTTTCGAAGTGGCCCCTCTACCTAAAGGGCGACCGCGATCCTTGGACAAGCGCGCAACGACCAATGCGAGATGGGTCTAATAAATTTGCGCATTTCGTTTTGGTAGCTGTACCAGTTACCGTTCGACAGACCGGTCGCGCAATTTACACAGCAACTTTTCTGATACCAGGGTTGTCACGGGAAGGCGTTGCTGTGGACACATTTGTGAAAGAGAGGCCTTGAACTGAGTCTACTGCGAGCGTAGTCATGCAGCAATCACTACAAGTGCAAAGCAGAGGCCATGTATTGCGCTACCACACTTTTATAGGACAGGGTGAACGACGTTTTTGGTCGAAACCGGTTTCCTGTTATCAACAGGGCTGGCGCACTTATTTCAAAGTTACTCCAATTCTAGATCCAAATTAATCCAGCTTGAAACGAAGATTTTATTGGACATCAGTCCACGCATTGGACAAAAATGATCTTTCTTGTAATACATCTTACCTTTTNATCTATCAAACTAAACGACGCTGAATAATCCAATGATCTCAATTAACTTTTTTAAAGGTCTTTTCCATAAACCGAGATACTTGTCAACATAGATCGACTGTCAATATTCGAACTTTATCTGAATTTAGTTTACCAGAACATGCTTTGATGTGTCATTGTAAACTTTTGTTCAACCACGTTGCCACGGATGATATACGTCAGTTTGTGTAAATAGATCGGAGCTGTGGTAGTACTATTATTCAAACATTAACTGGCGCGTTGCACTGTTATTGTCACATTCAAAGAGTGTTACTGGCGAATATGAAGGCTGATTGAGAATTGACGTGTTTGGGGATTTCTTCCACTTTTCACAAACATCCAGTTTTGGATATTATCGTGGGCGTCATAACATGAGTTCAAACAGCTATACTCGACGGAACGTTTACCAGTTGGTATGTTGTTTTTGCTTAACAGCAACCTGCTGCATATCCAACCAGTTTCATTGATGCATACAACCAAGACACCTGGTTTGGTTAAGCTTAGTTTCTCGAACAAAATCCTGCACATTGCAATGCACTTGTAGGCGCTTCACTACTAACTGTCCTCATAATCTGGTTTCCTGCTTTCATCACCAACCTTAACCTGCTTTGCACCGAAGTTCATGCAGCAACTCTCGCTTGGCCGAGGTCTAGCGTGTCCGATATGTCGTATCGATAGAACAACTCGCGAGGCGGATGTTTGCTGATCGACCGCAAGCCAACGTGGCCAGAGAGAAAATGCCGCCAGGAATGTTTTCGGTCACGTGGTACTTGGTAAGGCAGTAAATCGTTACAGTGGACAATAGATTGAGACGAACACTTGGCGTGCGCGGCCTCTGCAGTGCTCTCACTTTTGGGGATTTTGTCCCTAGAATGGAACTTTCAACCCTTTTCAGGGATTTTTTTGAGAGTTAGAGATTTTCAGAAAAGTATGAAAATGTGTGAAATGAATTATTTCAGTTTATTTTGCAAATCATATTTGGTTCTCTTTTTAATATTTATCATTCTCACTCCGATCTAATGCTGAATCACCACAGATTTAGGATTTTTTTGGTACTGTTCTATGGCGTTTTGCAGTTGCATTTGTGAGAGCTCTGGGCCTCTGTTGAATCATTTTCCAAGTTTTGTCCATTCCGCGTAAGCTTCCCCTATTGGCTTGCACTTTTGGAGACAAAAGCCAGAAACTCGGTTCTTTTGAGAAGCACTTTGCTCCAAAATTTTGTCTGGCTATTTGACTACCTTTTGGCTCTTTTGCAATCTTTTTCGTTCCGCAATTTTCGCTTGGAAAAGAGGTTCGAGTGACGCGTGTACCTTGTCCCCCACTCCCTGCGACCACCAAACGAGAATCGGGCCGCCACACACATGCGCAATGCGCACCCGGGCAGACCTAAGAATAGATCGAGTAGAGCGGGGTTGCCAATTTAGCGGATTTTCCACTAGATATAGCCGATTTTAATCCTGTCTCGCTCCAAATAAACTGATCAGCAGCTAGCGTGGAATCTAGCTTCTTTTGAGATGGAACGGGCGGATTTTTAGCTGTTTTTATAGACGGAAAATAAAACCAATTTGTCCCGTTTTATTCTGATCTACCTCGCATTAATAATTGTTTAATTGCCTGATTGTGTACGAATCGTTGTGTAATTTTTCATTCAGCATGGATAGTTGTAATTCCGTGCAATGTAATCATTACACTTATTCAGCATCAGCACTAGCGGTCAGTCAGTGAGAACTGGAAAGTTGAGCACTTACGAGTCAGAATGTGGGTTGATGACTGGATGAGCAGGGCAGCGAAGGACAATACTATGATGGGCCACGGCGTAGTAAGCTACTGTACAGGATAGAACTGCATAGAACACGAGCTGTGATATGTGTACAGGCAATGGTGGACTCGGATTAGGGGGCCCGAGGCAAGGCTGAAAACGGAGGCCATCTGATGGCGTCATCACACTCAGCCAACTATGCTACGACCTTTTGATCAGACCTGGGAAGGGGATATGCGGGCCATCCAAGGATACGTTTCTGAGACTACGTCATGGCTGACATTCCTGAAAATGCAAAAGTGTGTTCATGATACCCAACTTCAGAAACACTGAGAAGTTGAGAAGACAAAGCTAACAACACATAAAATATAGCAAGTTGGCATCGCCCCCACTTCTCTAATTTTGCACCCCAGTTCTCTGCATCCACTATCAATAAACTAGAAAGTTTATAATATACTTTACTTCAGAAAAAATGCTTGATTTCCTGAATTTGTTCGCAGCCACGTCCTTACGGGAGTTCATGAAACTACAGGCAACATCTAAGCAGATTCAAAACACTAAATTTGTTTTAAATTTCGTCCTTCTAACTACATTAAAAATTGCGGTATTTAAACAAAGAATATCACACTTCAGTTTATAATAGACTTAATTAAACAGGCGAACTGAGCTTGATACACATCAATGGAGTACAACACAGGTCTATGTTTGAACACATCAAAACTCTTGGGATTTCTCACGCACTACATATGCTCTTAAGGCAGGGGCCATTTCTTCACAGTCGCCCATACTATCTTATGAGAAACTTTATTTCCTGAAAATGAAAAATACTACCATTTGGCAAATATTTTTGCTTTTACAGTACTTGATAGGATCTTTTCAGAATGTTTTGGAAAACATTTCAACCCGCAGTTTATTTAAGGTATTGAGTTTGGTTGGAAGCTTTTGCATATTAGAGATGCTGTTGGGAGTCTTTGAAAGCTGAGTAGGCTACTTACATATTACAGTAGCGGTTGAGGGCCCCTTTGAAAGCAAAGAACCTACACAAACATTGCAGTTGCTGTTGGGGGCCCATTTTGAAGCAGAGTACCAGTACCTGCACATTACAGTGGCTGTTGGGGGACCCTTTCAAAGCAGAGTAGTTACACATTACAGTTGCTTCTGGGGTTCCTCTTAAAAGCAGAGTAGCCTACCTGCAGTTGCCGCTGAGGACCCCTTCTAAAACAGAGTACGTACGCAGTAGAATGGGTGTTGGTAGCTCTTATGGACCTACTTACGCATTACAATGGCTGTTGGGGACCCATTTGGACACTGGACGTCTTATTTCACTGCTTATAACTTATTGATATTTTTCATTTGACGTGTTAATTGTAGATAATACAGCCAAGTAAGTGACAGTCGTAAATTGTCGTCTTTTTTGCTGATGAAAATATGGCAGCCCTACGTTATTCTAATAATCGACAAAGTATTAATTGATTTTTAGAACTCGGCTAACTCAGCCTCAAAATGTTCATGCTCACTAAAACAAAAGCTTGTTCAGTGTAAAGTTTTCTTAGAGGTAAAACTGTATGTAAATGCTGAAGTGTTGCGCCGGTTGCGTGGGATAAAACATAACCACTGCAACAACTATGGAACATGGATTGTTTGATGTTAACAAGGCGAAGGCATTGTTGTCATTAGAGGGTTTATGACATTAGCGTGGAATTGCTATGTTACAGATTACTTAACACAACAATAGGCACGGGCTTCTCATTACGACTGAAAGGGGCTTGGTTGGGGCCACCATAACAAACATTTGCCGATCACTGCTGTACGCAATACTGTTGAACGGAGCTTCAGTAAGTTGAAGTCAAGCACAACGTTTCACAGATCAACTATGACCAATGAAAGACTAACAAATCTGTCTCTGATATCTATTGAAAGTGAAACTGTAGATATGACTTTTTATTAAGTGTTATACATTAAATTTTAAGTACCTTCGTCCTTGAGGGGTCTGCGGCTTAAATGGCCCCTGGTCCATCGCAGCCTCCCACTTCCTCGTGCATTTTATAAATCGGTGTACTTGGGAGACATCGCAGTACAACATTATAATAATCATGATAGCATCATTCATGCGTGCATCCTATATGCTTGTGTTTCATCAAAGTAAATGTTTTGGAATGATCAAGCGCAGAGGAAGGTGGGGCACAGTAGGACTAGGGGCACAGTCGTCTTTATTGATTTAGTCAAAAAGTTGAAAACGTTGAACTTTAAAATTTCCATGGTGACTTAGTCTCATACCAGCCGTAGTACAAAAGTGGATTTTTTTCCTCGATAGGCAGCCATTGTTGCGAGTTACAGAGCACGTTATGTTTTTGCTATCCAAAAGTAATTTATAAAATCGCATTTAGATTTGGGTTTTATCCATGTTAATCAACATCTTCTGTTCTGAGTTTCTGTGACGTTGTAGTCAGGGCAGTGCAACATTATTTGATAATGCCAGATTTTAAATTCTTTTTAAGTTGAGTTGGTAATTCTTCATTTTATTTTTTAGATATGCATGGGGCACATCCAAGGCCGGATTAACCATTGGGCAAGCCGGGCAAATACCCTGGGCCTCGCGCTTATGGGGGCCTCGCGCTTCAATATCAAAACACTCCTTTACAGCTTTTTCATGTTTTTAGGCTGTTCACCAAGTGTCAAAAGTGCAGAGCATTTTGATTACTGCGTTTTAGTGCATAGGTTGAGGAAACTGACAACTTTGGAATTTATCGTTTTTGGTTTGAAATAATTGAACCAAACAGTACCACGCTTTATGACCAAAGAATTAAATAGGAATCCGTGGACGTCTGCAGACATTTTTTCAGGAGGGGGGAACTTCAAAATTTTGCATATCCTTTTCAGGTTGCTGACGATGCAGTGCAAAACGACTTTTACAAACGCTTTACCCTTTCTATCCCATTAGTCTGTGCTGGTTGAACCTCAATTCTCAATCTTTTGTCTGAAATTGTTTTCTACACTTCAACTATTAGAAATGATTTTTCTTCTCATAAAGTGCCTAATATCCATTTTCTCGAACACTTTCTACTAAGTCATTCATCGGCCAAACAACATACGCGGTGAAAAAACAAGAAAGTTAGACACTCTCGCAAAACTGTTTCAAGCAATAAGAAGTAGAACTATATGTTGACAAGACTATCGAACAACTTACTAAAGTTAAAACAACACGCAGGCATAAAAAATTGAGCAGATAAATTACGAAAACTTCCCCCGGGAAATATAGCTTGCACTTAGTGCTCACTAAAAGTGGGAACTAAACCTTAACGATAAAGACATATTCCCACAAGTCTGCATAGACGTATTCTAACAAGTCACGTATTTTTATACTGTGTGAAAAGAAGCCTGCATAATAGTCGCTGGATTAAGCTATTCACTCGGGCACGTTGATCATAGTCTCACACTAACAATGGATTTTTCAAACTTGTGGAAACACTGCTATAGATTGACTCATGCTTCTTTTCACACAGTGTAAAACTATACGTGGCTTACCGCTATCAGCGGTGTCACTGTCTCGCTGCATTACCTGCCAAGATGTCTGTGTTCAACAGTCACATGCAGGGCTCCCATTCAGTGATTTCAAATAATCCTAGATTGCACACCAAAAAAAA
>JGI24158J21664_10008922_pt1 | contig 13376 bp, 8 predicted proteins | sample Ectturendosymbi3_FD_21664 | JGI IMG/M metagenome (IMG submission 21664) | reverse complement strand
TTTTTGCGTTGTTACATTATCATAGCTCGACGTGACACGACAAAATTGCACCAGTCAGGCTACCGCCTGTAGCAAGATTGTCGTTAAATAAATAATATAATGACTCGTAGAAGTACGAAAGGTTTGGAAAGATCGGTAAAACTTGGGCAAATCTTTTGTAAAGCTTTTATAATTTTGCAAAAACAACAATGGAGTTGTGTGACATTTCGATCATTTTGACACTCGTTCTAATTTTAGAATGAGCACTACTGTAGAGGCTTGTAATCAACGTATTATCAAGTATGTTACTGTGTGAGGCAAACATCTTGAAAGTGGATGCAATAATAAAGTGTCGGTAATAATGCAACTCAACTGTTTCCACTGCAATGGCTTCTGCAGCGGAAAGTAGCAGGCTGCAAGCGCCACAAGCAGCTGCAGTTGGCTCTACCAAAATACAGTTGTCCGCTACTTGCTTGTGTATTTGTGTTGTGATATTTTTGTTACCAGCACGCACAGTGGGCGAGAACACATGTGATAAAAGTTTCCATGATGTAGGCTGTTTTGTTAGCCTCCAATGCTTTTCATTGCTGATCAAGCGACGAGTGGGAGCGGTTCTTTTCAGGTTGTTTTACCGTGCTCGTCGTATGTGAACATAAAGCTTGTAAATGTTTAGGAAGTGCAAGCATTCGCCCTGCATTTAAGATTGGCTGAATATGACCAAATATGCATCGGCAAAATGCGCGTGTCGCTTGTAAAAAGGAAATTAAATATTGAAACCAGGTTGAATATCTGACAATAAGACGCAAGAGTTGCTAACTCGCTAAAGTTACTAACTCATTTACGCTAACTCGTAAATGTAATAAATGGTGAAGTAAGGCACAGCCAACATGCAGAGACCGATAAACTTCCAAATGTCTTGGTAATTGTTGGGAGATCTTAAAATACATTTGGCTTTATCTTGACCAGCGGCGGACCAAGCCAGTAAGGTTAGGGGGGCGATTTCAGCAGTATTTGTTAGGTAGTCAGGTCTCATTACTACGGGTTCGCTACTGTAGGAGCAATAAGTATATTTCGCTACTGTAAGAGCGATAAGCATATTTCACTACTGTAGGAGCGATAAGTATATGTCACAACACTGCAATCACAAAACACCAAACAATGGACGGCAAAATGGCTTTATATCGCGGATGTTGTTTTCCGAATTGTACAAAATCATGGTGAATGAAGTTACTTCCGTAGGTTTTAAGGGGGGCAATCGCCCCCCTCGGATCCCCCCTTGATCTTGACCATTGTTGTATTGGCGTAAGTTTCTGTCGCTACTGAGGAATTGAACAACGTCAATTTTGCACAAAAAATTGAACACTTAGCGCCAGCCGCAGTTATGCCGAACTTGACGATCGCTCAGAACAAAATTGCGTTTATCTTGACCCAACAACCAAAGGTTCAAGCCCGCAGTTCACGTGGACGCAGAGCTGAGGGTTTTTCAGAAATTCAGATCGATTCACGAACAAATTTCAAGGAAGAAAAGTAGGGTTGGGCTTCATGTTTGACCTTGTTACGAGAAGGATTGAGTTTTGTGCAGACAGCGAGATCATCGCGTAATTCAAGTCAGTTATTTGATCTGCTGTCATGGACGTCAGAAGTATGTTTCCAAGGAAGGGCCAATAGTGGATTTTTCCAGAGGTAGTCGAAAAGATTTTTCCAGGGGGGAAAAGCGGTGAAATTTAATTTTTCCCTCTCGAAACTAAGAAAACAACCTTTTTTTGCTGAAAATGTAATAGGCAAATGCCAAATTTCAAAGTACAGGGGGAAGACAAGCGCCCCTGCCCCCCCTTCCGACGGACAAAAATGCCAGGTAACAAGTTGTCAAAAAGAATTTTACTTTGTAGTTTCTGTATGTGTTTGCCGCGTAACACGCTCATACGGTCATATCCGTTATATACCGCACACATTTTTAACTGTTGTGGCCATGCAACAAAAACGGCGTTTTTTATTTGTGATGGCCGTGCTATGTTTCTTGTGCAACGCGCTCAAGAAATATGATGCAATGTTCCTTCTTACCTATTGGTGTCAATGTCATTATCGAGGCTTATAGTCAGTTTCAACAAAAGTTTGCCGCTTGGATTGGACGAAAATGGGACGAAAACGTATTCCAGCACCAAATAATGTAGTGCCAAATAAAAGTCAGAGAAAGCTACATTAAAAACAAGACCTTCTTTGCTGCAGTGAAGAAAGTTGAGAGATTTTCATTTGAAAATTGAAAAAACGACCAAATAAACAGGACACAAGCAAGCGTGTAGTCCCCATCTGTATCAGTAACAACGGCGAACAGGATCGTTAGTAGGAGCATCGGCCAAACAGTAGTTTGGGGCACCTGATAAATCTTTGTAGCAAATCAAAAGTTTATTTTATGACAATGTGACATGTCTGGTTCTTATTTCCACTTAATGCTTGTACACAAAGCAAAGAAAAGTTTTCGTCTAGGCTTCATTACGTTTTGTGAAGTTTATCCATTGAGCTTTTTGCACATGAAGCGAAAAATCCGCCATTTTCTTATTCAATTTATGTCAGAAAAATTGTATGGTGATAAGTGGGAAATTTAGTCGTATATTCCATTAAACACCACTAAAGTAACCCAACTGTTGTCTTTTCCAACTTCGTTTCACTGTAATGGTAAGACATAATCCTCCTGGTCTGTACATGATTTACCCCACAGCAGGATTGGCATTGATTTGGAGAAAAAAGTAAATTTAGGAGAGTATTTATAGTTCAACCCTATTCTGTAGTGAAGAAACTACCGTTTCTGCAAGCAATAAAAAAATCAATTTTCGCAAAGAATCACCAAACGACTGCTCAACACCTGCACCAAGATCTAGTTCGGCCAAGTGGTGGATTGAAAGAAATGATCTAAAACGACGAAGACCGACCGACTGCTGGCAGCTCAAGCTGATGCGCAGCGAAGCATACTTACTGTCACCACCAAGCGGTGATATTCGTTTGGTCGAATGTGCATCACTTCGCCACCAAGCTTCGTAAGTGAACTGTGAATTCAGAATGTAACATTGTAAAGCGCAGAACTTGCAGCAATACTACAATCATGCATTGCTTGTAAGCGGTAAGTGCTCTATTCATAAGCATTAGAGAAGATGATTCCACTGCACGATCTATCTCTGTAGAGCAGGTTTGTCTGCTCTGAAACATCACACTTTGGCTGAATTTTCGGAAACACAAAAGAAGCTTTGCTCATTGCCCTCACGACCATGGGTTGCGGAACCTTTTTCAAAGTGGGGGGGCACAAGTGTAAGTGAAAAAAGCTATAGAAAATGTTTGTGGTTTGAACTGGCAACTGTGACGTCACAAGCATTGAAATATGACGTCATTAACTACACCATATGAAGGTCAAAATTACGCTATTTTAGACAAAATTACACCACAATGAAAACATATTGGTGAACCACCTGAAATTCAAATAGGATGTTACAGGGGCGACCCAGGTCAACAGCGTCACTCGGACCCATCGCACAATTATACTGACTGAAAGCAACCGTTCAAGGCTTGCGTCACTGAAATTTCCGTTTGCTTTCGTTCTGGCTGGCTCTATCTTTGCTCTGTGACGTTTGTTACAGTACGTAAAAATGAATGAGAAATTCTCATGATAACCTCCACTGTTGAGTAACGTACGTCACAGAGCAATGCTAGCGCCAGTTGGTCCTCTGCTTACNAGGCTCATTTATATCAGCCCGAGTTACCGGACAATTTATCGTTCGTTTGAAATTATTATCGAAATGGGAACTGNCCACAGATTGGAATTTAAACCCATTGGTCTATGCAAATCCATTGCTTCAAAAAATATTCAATCTGATATTGCAGTGGGCAGCTCGGGCTCTAGAGTATGAACCCGAGTAAAGCGCGAGCGAACGAAGGCGAGAGAACGCCTACTACGAACGATATTGTTTTATTCAGGTCACCTGCAACATGAACGCGAAAGGCCAGGCATGGAACGAAAACATATGAACACAGCGACAAGGCCTAATGAAAAGAGCCCAAGTTAACAACTTCAGTGTGTAGCGGGTGTCGCACAAATATACAAAGCAAGCAAGCTCGCGTTCTACAATAGAAATCGTAATCGAAGACTCGGGCAAGTTCGAGGAGCCCGAGTGCCGGAGTCGCCACTGAGCTTTAAAAAAAGGCAAACATGACACAGTATTGATACCTGACTTAACCACATTCAAAATCACAACTTTTCCATATCTAGAACACAGAAGTAACATGACTGAATACTCATTCTGCGACTGCATTAGATATCGGGATGCAAAGACAAGACAAAGCATATGTAGCAAGTTTTCTGTAAGGATGTCAATTGTGTTGCCAATGTAAAAATAAAATATAGCTATTTAGTGTTGCCAATGCAAAAACAAAAACACAATTGAAATTGATCTGTCAAATATTTTATTTTGTGTATAAGATTAATCAAAATTTCACTATTTAAAATAGTGTTAAAACGATTGAAATTACACCAATTTTGTGTGGCACGAAAATTTTCCTACACACAAGCATGTAAAATTACACCAATTTTGTAAAAAATGTTTGTCAAAAATGGTGTAGTATTACACCATCTGGCAACATTGTTCGACAATGCCAATGCGGTAAGCAAACCCGAGCATGATGACCAGAGTGTGCACGGTGTATTGTATTCTGCCAAACGTTTACGAAATCCTGCCAAATTCACTGCGAAATTACAATTTATATTGTCACAATACTGCCGAAATCCTGCAAATTTAATTCATCAAACGATTTACTTTAACAATGAACCCAATGCTAATTGTGTCACTTAAACTTATTTCGTCAAAATTCGAAATTTAAAACTGGGGGGCAGCCCACCCAGAAAAAAGTGGGCCTAGGCCCATGCGGCCCCCGGTTCCGCCACCTGTGCTCACGACTGAACGCTTGAGCTGAAAGAAAACTACAGTCATTTAATTAGCGACCGAGCTTCGTGTCCAGTTCATAGTTTCAAACATATATCTTTCTGGCGAAGTCTTTCATTGATACGCTGGGATCGAAATTGCGGAATGATGACCAGCAGAGGAAGAGCAAAATCGAAAACTGTGCCCTAATGAGTGATGCTCTTTGAAACATGAGCCAGTGTTGAAANAGCTATTTACAATGAAAAGTGCATTATTTCGCAGTTGCACTGCTGCCTAGAGAGGATGAGCGNGCGCCACAGATGTTGGTAGACTGGATTTTAATCCCGGTCGGGTCATACCGAAGACTTGAAAATCAGTACTTACGCGCAGCTCCATAGCCAAGTTTTAAAGTTTGAAGGGCAAGACATTTTCAGGTGGGAAAGATGTTTGTTTTTGTTATATGCTTTGTCTTTATTAAATAAATATATTAAGTTTTTTTATGGACACACAAAATTTGGAGGCATAAAAAAACTTTGGCGGGAACTTCCCCCGAATGCCCCCTCCCGTGGCTACGAGCTTACTTGCGCCCTGTCCAGCCTCGTGTTCGGTAATGGATGGATGCAAGGAAAAGCTTCACGCTGCCACTGACCTGTCACCAGTTCAGTGAAGTGAAAAGTTGACTACAGTCGTTCCATTTGTTTTCATGTAAGGGTAATGGTAACATATTTATTGATTTAAGAAATTGTTCTTCATTGCTGTGATCGATCAACATAAAAAGTTGCTAAAAGTCACAAAAGGACGTGCTTTGGTGTACAAATTACATAAAAATTAAGGTACGCATTTTTCCCGATTAGAAAAACGTTACATCATAATTACCAGTAAAGAGCGTGTGACAAGTAGACACTAATCATGCTCGAGTGAAAGGTAGAGCTTGATGGAACTTCAGCTTTGGGAAATGTATATTATTCTGTTGTATGAAGTGCAGTTATTGGTATGTTTTGGTTTTACATAATCACAGCGTAGTTTAATGCAATCATTGATTTAGTTAGATTCAATACCAAACCTGTCTCATAATTTACAACAGACAATGATTTTTGAGATGTGATTTGACTACACTTGTTTCTAAGTTATTGTACGGTAAATGTGTAATGTAACACAGCGGTCCCCAAACCCCAGGTCCGGGATCAATTGGTACTGTGCCGCGAAATAGCAAATTTATGTAAACTGGTGGTGACACCGCTCGCATTCTTGGCATGTGATCATGCGATTGGTCGATTCTTCCTATGGAAGCACTGGTGCGTGCATGGAGTGAGAGAGAGAGCGTTGGAGTATAAAGTGAGAATGCTTTTGAAAAATAACAACCATCGTAGAGTACTCCCGGGCCGTGTTAAAATTGTCAAGCGTTGACCGGTCCGCAGTTACAAAAAGGCTGGGCACCACTGACGTAACACACTATGCGGCTTGCTGAAAGGTCGTTAAAAGTGATCAAAAATTGGATGAAAGTAACATACTGCTTTGTGAAAATCTAGAGAATTTTTGTAAAACCTCGGAATTTTTAAGCTCAACTTTAGGGAATTTCTTGTCAACATTTGTGGGAACACTGCTGTGAGCCCTGTTTGAGAAAAGTGGTTTGGTAAGGTGAGTCGCGACGGATAATACTTCAAGTTCATGCTTACTTACTGTGTAGTCGCAAAAAAGGTTGAGAAGTACTGGCGACTTAAAAGAACAAGGACCTCAATGAGACTATGCTTGAAGACATTTTTTTCAACCACAACGTTTACAATATTGAAAATTGCGCTGTGAGTATGCGTGAGATTTTCTGTTCAAACAACAATTCCAATAGCCCCTACAGGCCTGTGCCTATAACCTGCGATTGGGAGTTGGTTGAACTAACCCTGAACAGTGTAGGCCTACATCAAATAAGAGCAGCCGAAACATAAATGCCAACAGCATGGGTTCTTAATGTTTGGTAGGTGAAGGTGATTTAAGGGGTCCATGAATGTGATTTAAAAGGTTAACAGGCTTTGCAGACATTTTGATTACTACCATTGATTCAGATCTAATTTGAATTATTTATTGCAACGTTTCTTCCTGAGTGGTCCGCAACCTTTGTTAGGATGTGCTAGGGGTGCGTGACCAACAAATGTTTAAGAAATGCTGGCCTAGAAGGATTGCGATGGATTTTCAGCCTTAAATCCTGTCGCTTTGGAATGTCTCAGTCTCCAGTCCGTAAAACGGTACTCGTTATGCTCTGAAAAAAATTTTCTCGCTTTTACCCCACTTTTGTCCTCGTTCCCCCTCATAAACTGGTCTGGACAGACAGTTTTTTTGCGAAAAATTGCGAGCGTAACAGAAGGACGAAACGTTTAAAAAATCAAAAAGATTTATATTTTCTAACACCACTCAGAGCTTTTTTCCAATCAATAAAAGGCGGAGCAAATTCATGCGTCATCAGTAGGGCAACCAATTTTTTGAGCTAAAAACTTAAAATTTTGACTTTATAATCTACAAGTTTTGACTTTATTTTGACCTATAAATTTTCTGCGTTTGCAACTGGAAAATAATTCAGCCTTAGGTGTTGAGCTTAATCCAGAAGCGTATTCGTGCAATCTAAGCTTCGAAATTAAAAAAAGTTGGTTGTTTTAACTTCGGGGATGATATATTGATAAGTACATTAATACTACAGTAGAGTCAAACCTGAGAATATCATAAAGCTGAAATACTATATGCATAATGGATTGAGCATTTACCAAAACAAGTATTGTAAAACCATATTTCTCGCCTACCATGCCCATCCTGCATAATATTCAATCGTCCAGCAGTGGGCAAAGCAACATTATAACGTCAGAAATCACAATCGACCCACTATTATTACAGAATTGCAACTAAACTTGCAAAAGCATATCAATATCTTTTGTTGTAGTTTCAATAAAATATCGATAAAGAAAAAAAACTGTGCCGTCAGAAAAGTTTGACCTAACGACAAATTTTGACCTAATGATAAATTTTGCCTTTTTTTTGACCTAAGAACTTGTAATTCCCTCATAGTATGAGGGTGAAATTTGGTTTGTGGACGTTTCATAAATTTTAGAAACGGCAGAAAAATTTTGACTTTTATTGGCTTTTGGTTGCCCTAGTCATCAGCAAGTGCACGAGGCCCTAAATGCATTGTTTGCTAAACATAGTTCATGCGCGCCTGCATCTGCAGCTTGGCGCTGGCGAACTTCAAGCAGAAAGAATGACAGCCCCAAAGCTCTGCTTTTAGGCAAAACACGACTTTGTTGAAACGCTAGCGATTTTCCAGACAAGGTAAACTGTGAACTAGACACTTCTTGTTGTAAACAATGCGTGCAAATGGTTCATTTCTCGCGGCAAAGATTGAAAGACGGAGATGGTGCTGGTCAAAAATCGGAGAGACGTTAACTTCGGGTGAATTCCTAAAGCAACTAACCCGCCAATCAACGCGAACTAAAGTTACAGGAAGCAAAAATATAATATGTTGTATACTGCCTATAGTGCCTACCAAAAATCTTGTTTTTTAGTCAAGCAGTTGTATTGACCATACTACGTATTTTGCCATTCTGATATACAAATGTGATCGAACGACCAAAAACGTGCTTGGCATTTGAAATCTATTGCATTTTCAGCGTTTTTTCCTTTACATCATAAACGATGTTTGTGACAGAACATCAATTCGCAACTTTTTCACGTAACATCAGAAGAGCTTAGGTCTTTGACCTCGTTAAAATCTTTACATTCTTCAAAGAATCCGAGCAGCAAAGCCCAAATTCCGAACTCTGAAGTGAATCAAAGAAAAAAATTTAAAGAAAAGCAATTTCTGCTTATTGTTAATTCACCTTATCTATTTCTTCGCAATTTTGCTCCATGTTAGTTAAATATCATGAAAATTTGATGAAGATTTTGTGCATTATTTTGCCTTCATAGCACTTTTACCAGTATTTAGCAAATCTGGCAATGCTGAGCAAAGGTTTCTGCAATATTGAGCAAAAATAGTCGAATTGCAACATNAAGCAAAGCAGCGTCTTTTAAGTTTAACTTCTGCGACTTTTACGCCCAACTTTTAATCAGCAATTGTCTAAACCGTCGGGTACTTTCTCAAAAGCTTGCACAATTAATTTTTGCTTCACAAAATGCTTGCCAAACTTCTTATTTCTTCTATTAACAGTCAGTACGTCTGCTAGTTCAACAGCGTTGGCATTTTATGCAACCGACTAACGCGATCGCAGTAGCTAAACTTTGAATCACCTTTTCCTAATCATGCCGTAACTGCTGTAACGTTTGTTGCATTTTAGATATTAGGTGAAAAATAAGCACTTTTCAAAACACAATTTCCAAGCAACTATATCAACTAATAATAGCAATCACGATCATCAACCGCTCATTGAAAAATATTTATTCGTTCATTTTCAAACCCGCGCTTCCACGCAGAAGGGTTACGGGGGCAGCAGCCGTAGGTTATCTCCAAATACTTCAACGTTTTCGGAAACCTCCAATTGTTCTGTGGACTCAACATCAAAGCGCAACCAAGCAAAGTTAAAGATCTAATCGCCCTACCTGAAATACATTATCTATTACTATCTTTTCCGTTTCAGTGGGAAAAATTAACTGTTTGTAACGAATGACACAGTTGTCAAAAATTTTAAAAATCTGAATGATCAATTCGATCATAGCAACATTAGAAAGAAGTTCTCAACTCCTCAACAACGGAAAATTTTTTTTATATATATACTTTTTATTTCTATGACGCATATGACCCACAATTATTTCGCCAATTGTTTGTTTGCAGACAATGTATCGTCAGCAAATAGACACATCCGATGAGGCGAATAATTCCTCTCTTACTTCCCTGTGCCGTAGCTAAAACTTGAGCTAATAGTTGTTATAAAAAGAGAGCGGAGGAGTGGAGCTTGTTCCTTGATTAATTTCGTAAGATCAAACTTCGCTTTGTTCATTTCTAAAACACGCGTTTGTTCAATCAATTCATAAATACTGTAATATTTTTTGCTTGTTTTTTCAGTGCACAACTAATTTTTCCAGTCGTAAATTTCAACACATTGCCGGATCTTACAATTTTATGATATTGCAGATACGTATGGCTGTTTTTATTTAAACACGTGGTAAAAACAGGAACATTCTTTTGTCTTCTACAACCAGCTGACTGTGGCGATTGCCGCAGAAAGACGGTGAAAGATGAGAACCCTGAGACAAGTGTGTTTCACTTTGGGTAGATAAGGAGTCAAGATAACCGCCACAGCAAATCACCCAAAATGTTTTTGAAAAATTTTGGTAAGTTTTTCCCGGAGTCCAGCTCAGCACTAGCCAGCTGCAACGAAATTTTCTTTTAAAAAATGTTGCTGCCGAAGATGTTTTGTTTGCTTTTGACTAATAGCAGGGCGCTTGTTTCAAACATGCAATCCACTTCTTTCTGCCAAGTCTAGTTTCCATTTTGCCTTACACCCGCCCGCGGAAGTGACAAAATGTCTTATTCGAACAGTCAATGGGTATTGCTATAGGGCCATTTAAAGTCATAAAAGTCATATTTGTTTGTGCTTCACGAAGCTATGAAACGAATGTTAAAACAAAATATCTCACCCCTATGAAGTCCATAACAAACTTTATAAAGTCATAAAAAGTCATATTTTCCGTGTTAGGTCATAAGTCATATCTTGCACATTTTAAACCTTGTTCAATAAGGAAACCATTGGAACAAATTCAAAATATCAGATGAAAATGATATCGCTAGGTTTGAGCTGCAACCTGCAAATTGAACTCACTTGGGCAGTCTGCGATTGTTGGCAACGACGTACGTGAGCCAAGTTACTTGGATAAAATGTTACGCACTGCCTAAAAATGCATGTTTTTGCTGCCCCAAAGAAATAAACCAATGTCCATGCTTGTTTTCAATTTGTTTTAAACAAAACTATATGTTTTGCTCATCTTTTGAGCTGTTCATTTTACTGGGGCTTAAAGAAAAAATGGGGCTACCATCTCTTATGCCCATTTTCGCTGGCAATGCTTCCTTGTACAGTAGTCGTATGTTCTAGCTCAATCATTTTAGTTGGTCATATAAGGTCATATTTTCTGAAAAATAAAGTTATATCATCAAGTTTTTAGGTCATACAAAAGTTTTTAGGTCATAGAAAAATGGCCCTAGTTATTGCAAAACGACAGAATTGCATTGTACGAGATATTCGTTTCTGCTGGAAATTTATGTCAAAACACGTGGTTTCTCAACAAAAATGCAGACCTTCGAATACTTCATATGGTCAAATGTCAGCCATATACGTGCGTTTAAGTGAGTTTAGAGTACGAGCAGCAGAAATTTGACGTTTAAAAGACCTGCAGAAGCCGGCATCGAGAGAGACAACATCCCATTTTCCTTTGTTTGTTTCACTGATATTCTGTTTTACTGATATTCTGATGCAATTACTCTCATTGCTCATCAGTCACATCGGCAAGGTTCTTGGGCAAACGGGCCAGATGGCTGTGCAAACAATGAAACTTGATACTCATCCTGGCACTGACAGCATGAAAACTCCAAAGTAAATTGGCTGCAATCTTTGTCGTTGTTGGACGCTTTCTGTTTTCTTAAAACAGTTTAAGACTTCCGAAAAGTTCCCCAGGAACACGATTCTTTATTCATGGAAGTTATGTCACTGCCAATCAAATGGAAGCCTTTCCAAGCAAAGAATCCGACACTGAGGTCTTACAGAGTATATATTTTGCCTACTAGGTAGGCATCATCAGCTCTAATTCAAATAAAATCGTGTGATGTCGGTGTGATCTTTATTAATGTTTGATCTGAGAACCATAAATAAGATCTGCCTTGAGTTTCATTTTTTATCGTGAAGATTTGTTGCAAATGTATCTGAAACAGTCATCGTCCTTGTTGAGAGAGATATTTATTGTTTCATATAACTCAGCTAATATGCAGAAACAATGCAAAAAGCCATCATGCTAAAATGTAACCAAATAATAGTGGAAATTAGCAGAGTTGCGGAGCCGGAGGTAAAATATCCGACTCCCGACTCCGACCTTTCCAAAATTTCCGACTCCGACTCCCGATTCCGACTCCTTAACATAAAAGGAATGAAATTTGGCTGTTAAAATCAATGGAAATCGTGGTGCGTAGCAGGAAATCTTTGTTTCAACAAACGTTTCAAAAGAAATTGTACCATTTCAACAGGAAATCTCAGTTTAGGAGTGTGATGTAAAAAATGATTCAACTGGACATCCGGAGTCGGAGTCGGACAAAAAAATCCGACTCCGACTCCCAGTGCTGTTAGGAATCCGACTCCACCCAAAAACCTCCGACTCCTTACGACTCCGACTCCGGCTCCGACTTCGAATCCGACTCCGCAACCCTGGAAATTAGAATAAATGAAAGCACAATGTCAAAACAACTGATCAATGTAAACAAAGATTGTCACTGTGTCACATAGAATTGGTGAAGACCATGGAGGTCATCTAGTCAACCAATCCTGTTTGAAACTTGTTGACAAATGGTAGAAAACAACAGTTGCAAATAAAATAAGCATAGTTAGAAAACAAACACAGTACACGGTGAGGAACTACCCATCTACATCTCTGACCTGCCAACCACCGTCTCCAGAAAGTATGCATACGCTACGATCTAGCAATCATGCATGCTGATGGGGAAACTGGTAGGCAGTGAAATGGGCGCTGAGCAGAGACATGGTAACCGTAGGTGAAAACCTCCAGATCTGGAAGCTAAAGCTCAGCACTACAAAAACGGTGTCGGCAGTCTTCCACCTCAACAACAAGGAAGTTAAATGTGAGCTTAAAGTCAACCACAACAACGAAACACTGCCCTTCTGCTCCGACCCCAAATACCTCAGAGTAACGTTGGACAAGTCGCTCACGTATCGCCGACACCTCGAGCCACTTCGCAAAAAGCTTTCAGCACGCGTCGCACTCTTGCGGCGGCTTGCTGGCTCTGGCTGGGGTGCTGGAGCGAAAACGTTGCGAACAGCCACCTTAGCCCTGGTCCATTCACCACCAGAATACTGCGCTCCTGCCTGGTGCCGCAGTTCTCACACCCCTTTCACTGACCCTGCCATCAACGACGCCTTTCGAATTGTGACTGGATGCCTGCGTCCTATACTAGCTGACAGCCTTCCTATCCTCGCAGGCATTCAACGTGCTGAGCTTCGTCGCAAAGGAGTCACACTGTCTCTGGCACGCCGTGCCACGAAGCTTGGACATCTGTTCCGCTAAGCGCTTACCTGTCCACTGGATGGGAATGCACGGCGTTACAAATCGTGACAACCAATTGCACCTGCGCACAACAACCCATCAGTTCATCTGACAACAACAGAAGTACGTCGCTCTGGGGGATTCACCGATCGAATGCGGAATGGTTGGACAACAATACGAGACTCCCTACTTTCATCCCCGACATCGGCAACCGCACTCCTAGAATTGCCCTGCCAAGAACAGCCTTGGTTTGGC
>JGI24158J21664_10008920_pt1 | contig 13376 bp, 11 predicted proteins | sample Ectturendosymbi3_FD_21664 | JGI IMG/M metagenome (IMG submission 21664) | reverse complement strand
TTAGACAGTAGTGTGAAACAGAAGGCCGGTATTTCGACATTAGGTGAGATTCCTGAATGCAGATTACACCTGGTAAGTTGTCCAAGGTTGTTAAATATTTTTTAAATTCAGGCCATTTCTTAAAGATGGACCGGGCATTCCATTGTAAGATTGTAAAAGCCATTGTTAACTAGTAAAAATTTTTAACTGCTCGGCATCTGCCGGTAAGCCCATTCGTCCACCAGCTGCCTCAGTGATTATTTGACACACATCGATTGTGTCATTTCTGTCTTTTGCCAAAATCGTTTGTTTAATAACCTCTGCTAGAAAGGCAAGAAAAGCTACTGGGTCGCCAAACAGTAGACTAGAGAAGTTCATTTGCTCAGCAACAACTGTCCCATCCTGCTGGAGCGAGATACGGCTATCCTGCTGGAGTGATATATACTACTTTCAAGACCAGTCTGGGTATTGTTAACAAAGCATCTGGCGTTTGACTGTCGCCCTATCGATGTTGGGAGGGGAGGAAAATCCGACTTGGACTTCAGATTCGGAACTGGAATATCTCTGGACTTAATGAACTCTTTGCATGCGTCAGCATACGACAGTTTAGATTTAGTTTTTAGTTTAAGTGTTTCTGTTTCTCGTTGATATCTAGGACAGATTTTATCATTTGCGAAGTGATTGCCTCTACAGTTTGGACATTTCGCGGTATCAGCGGTACATTCACTATATTTATGTTCACCAACGCAGTTTGAGCATCGTTCCCTACCTCTGCAATGACTTGCTACATGTCCGAAACGGTTACATTTGAAACACCGTAACGGCTTGGGAATGAACTGCTTCACTCTGAAAAGCAAATAGCCAAGCTTAACCTCTGCGGACAAGTCAGCAGTGGAAAACTGCAAAAACACTGATTTGGTATCTCTGAACTCCGAGGATTCCTTGCATTTAAAACGAAAATGTTTCACAAAAGTAACCTTTTGAGCTGCAAGACCTTCTACGATTTCATCCGCGGAAATTTCCAACGGAACGTTATAGATAACACCCTTAGCTCCAACGGGCTTAAGGGAACTGGTTTCAACTTCGACGGTCTTATTGCTGTCTGAAAGCTTCTTACTACTTAGCAGCGTTGCCACCTGCTGCGCACTGGAGCACGTTACAATTAGATTGCCATTACTCAGTGGAGCGCAAACATTGTGCAAGTTTTATCGCTGCTCTGAAAGCATGCACACTGCAAGCACTGTGAAGGCTGGATTCCCGTTCCATTGTGACGCAACTATAAAATGATAGGGAAGTCGGAGAGTTCGCAACCCAGGCTTTCTGAAAGCGTTGTGACGCAGCCGTGAGTGAAACCACATGGGGGTGCTTTCTGCTGGCGACAGAAACTCCGCCTTGAAACGTCACTAAGGTTCATAATTGCTCGCTTTGCGAACCTTGATGATCTCGATGAGATTTCGCAATGCCATTCGACATTTTGTAAATTGTAATGATTAGCATCCGCTGGCATTTGACATTTCGTAATTAGTACGTAACATTCCGACCTCAATTTGGCGCCCCCAGCGTGCTGCACCACGTGACAGAGATGAGGATTTTTACTCTGCAGGCGAAACATAGCCTAGCCTACATTGCGTCTAAATCCACGTGACAGATACCGTACTGAGAAACCTCCTTTTCAATAGCCACCGTTCAAACATGGACGATTGGCAGTCAATTGTTTTTTCAGCTCTATTCAACGAATGACACGCGGAACGCCAAACCACTCGGAGTGTAGCGGCATATCAAAGAAGAAAACACGCCGAAACATGCACAAAAAGGAATTATATGTCAATCGTATTGGTAGGGCANACTGTAACATCANATATTTGCAATGACTGACTCTGATGTTTCTGGGACGCCCTGTATAAAGTAATGAAGTCTGTATTATTAGAGATATTTTACACACCAAGTGCTAACTCGGACAGATATAACACATAAATGCAAAATCGGACAGATCTAATTCACGAACTGCTGATGTAGCAGTTAAATAGATAGAGCATTCACGAACTGCTGATGTAGCAGTTAAATAGATAGAGCATTCACGAACTGCTAATGTAGCAGTTAACTAGATAGAGCATTCACGAACTGCTGATGTAGCAATTAAATAGATAGAGCGCAGTCGGTTATTCGAATGACAGTTGCTGGTTGATAGAATGACATTTTCATCATCAAGAGCTCACTTTTTTTAGTCTGGAAACTACAAAATACGGCCAAGCTCCAAATGGGCTGCACCTTTTTTTCACTGAAACCTGCGATAAGATTGTTCTAAATCAACGCACTGCCGTAGTTTCTTAAGTACATCCTAACCCAGGACATCAGCCACTCAAAACCAGGCTAAAAAGCTGTATCTGGTACTAAAGACAACTTATGGAGAGCAAAACAGGGGGATTTGGTATTTTTAGCGTTCTCGGATGGCATCTAAGTTTTTTCGAGAAAGGAAGACAAGTCCTCCCAAGGAGGATTTTTGGAAGCTGTATAGTAAGGCCAAGGGGCTGGTGGTTTTGGTGCTGCTTGTGCCACGAGCTCGATGTACTCTTACAAAACTCTTATTAGTGTTGGCTGTGTTGTAATAGCTTTACGCCATAGAAGCCATTTGTTCCAAAATAGCTTCTGTGCGAGACTTGTACCTCCGACGGTATGATCTTCTGGCTGGCAACTATTCACATTAAAACAAAATGGTTTTTGCTTGTAATGTTTCTAGGAGCGGTTTTAAGCCGATTTGACCGATTTTCTTCTATTCGGGCCCAGCGCCAAAGGGGGCTTCGCGCTCCGCCTGCTAACCAACACAAACTTACATTTTCTATCGAAGCTGTTTATGTAAAGCGCCGGCGCGGGGCCAAGTGTTTTCACCGTATTTTGAGAGACCAAAACGTTTCTCAAATTTTTCCAACAGTCTCTCAAAATACAGCATAAGCTCACTTTTCTACCACCATCAAAATATACGAAAACCTTGCTTTACAGTCACCTCGGTATTCAGATAAAACAGTTGCGGTCTCTCAAAGTGTCTTTGCAGTCAGCAAGGTCAAATTTTATGAAAAACCCTCGCGGGGCCCACAGTATATCGTAAGCGTGGGATCCACTGCCAACGAAAATCAAAATCCAAGTAAACTGCGCGGTTTCGCCCTCATCAAAATTGTTTAGTAGGAATGGTCATTGTCTTCAGTAATATGTAGTCAAATTTTTTCATAGCACCTCGTTAAGGCAGAGAGGGCTTAAGTTTTGAAGCTGTTTTCTGTTTTATTTATAAAAGCGTTTCGCTTTTGGCAGGTCAGGTTTCAATAGTTCCTGCAAAATACGGTTCGATAGTTGCTGATGTTTCAATTGTTACTACTGCTTGTCTTCTGAAGGTAATGTTTAGTTCGTAATTGCAAGTGTGTTCTGCTTAATCAGTCTTTTGATAGTGTTGTTCATGTTCTCTCTAACAGAGATTTGATGAGGCTTCCTGAGATTGGCGAAAACTTTTGAAATAAACTTAGTTATAATTATGAAAGACTACTTCAGTTTTGCAAAAAATAACGATTCCCTGAAAAGTAGCATAAAAATTACTAACTGTTAAGCCAGTGTTTTTTTAAGGTTTTTAAAAGGGTGTTGTGGTGGAGCTTTAGGGTGTCAACACCATTTTCTCTTCTGTGTCTAATACTTTTAACTCATTTTCACAAAACCCAAGTTTCCTTCCAAATATGCCTAAGTATTTGAATACGACATTCACTTTTGGCAAACAAAGTAAAGACAATTTCATAAATAGAGAGGTTCAATGTATAAGTCTACACACTCATTCATTTGGTCATGTTCGTGCCCGCTTTTTTCTTTGGTGAGAGTCGCGGGGACAGCAGCCCTATGAGGACCCAAAATACCCCACGATCAACAGAAATCTCAGATAGTTCTGCTGGCCCAACACCAAGACGGGACCAAGCAAGGTCGGAAATGTAGTCACGCCAGGAGGTACTTGGACAAACTTCGGGCCGCTTTCCAGTGGGTGTAGACTGTAGTCCGAAGGACTTAGTTCGCCATTCTTTCCCGGGGCATTTTGGATACATGGCCGAGTTAATATAGCTGGGATCTCTCGTTTCGGAGAAGTGACGTAACATCCTGGGCTTCACGGATTTCAGACCTGTGCTCTTTGTCACGAAGTGTCACACCCAGAACTCTTCGCAAATATCCCATCTCTGCCGTTTGTTCTTTTGCCAGTTTTCTTTCAGTCGTCACCAAAGATTCATGATCACAAGTGAGGATTGGAACGAAGACTGATTAAAAAACGGAAAGTCTTGCGTGCTTTGAACGCTCGCGTTTAGTCACCACGGAGCAATAAAGCTCACGCAGAACTGCGTTGCTTTACCGATCCGTGTATCAATCCTTTTTGTTCTGACTTCCGTCACTCGTGAATGGCATCCCAAGGTACTTGAACATCTCCACCTGCTGCTGCGTATTTCCGCTCACTTGCAGAAAACACTGCCTTGGGCCTTTTAGAGACATAATACCTCAATATTTTCAGTGCCGATTTTCGTTCCTGCTTGGTCGCACGCAGCAGAAAACCGATCAAATGCGAGCTGAAGACCCTGTTGAAAAGATCCACGCATGCAGCGCCAATTCGTCCGCAAAAAGCAAACGGTTCATCCTGTAGTTCCCAACAGTGACACCCTTGTGGAGGCGTCTGTGATTGTCGTCTATGACTGTATCAAATTCATATAGACCAGGGCTCTTCAAATTTTTTGGGAGAGACCACATAAGCTATTGCTCAGCAGTTCGAGGGCCAGATATCTTGTGTCATGTGATTTTTTCGGGATATGTTNCATTCTACGAAAGGAACACATGTTTCGTGAATNTATTTTTTCATTATTGGCAAAATGCCTTTNGCGGCCGGGTGAAATGGCTTCGCAGGTCGGATTTGGCCCGCGGGCCGTAGTGTGGAGAACCTTGATATAGACTGTGAAGAGGAGTGGTGACAGCACACATCATAGTCGGTGTCCAACACCAACGCTGAACGGTTATGATTTAACTCCGTCGCCAGGGACACAATCTTCTGAACAGGAATATAGCTACTTGACGGCCCGCAAGAGGCGCCCGTCAACACCGTACTCCCACAACCCCCAAAGATTTTTACGAGGAACCCGGTCATATACTTTCCCGAGGTCGACAAAACATGTGTATACGTCTTTGGCATGCTCCCAGGATTTCTCGAAAATTTGCTGAAGAGTGAAAATTTGTTCTGTAGTGCTACGACCGCGACGAAAACCGCATTGGATATCATCCAGCTTTGGTTCAATTATTTTCGTGGCACCTTGGCATGCACTCTTTCTGGGAGGCTTAGCAAAGAGATGCCGCGGTATTTGATTCATTCATTCCAGTCTCCCTTTTTGTGTATGGGGACAATCAATTTGCTAATATTTCGGCAACCTTCCAAAACGCGATGTCACTTGACACACACGAGTCAGCCAAACCATCCAGCTTTCCAAGTTCCCCTAAATCACTAACAAACTTTTCGCAATTAGCTTTAAGCTCGGATTTAGCAGCGGCATAGGAGAGCTTATTGATGCACAATTCTACGGACGCTTTCACGTGTGTTGAGTGAAAACATACCGCCTGAAAAACTTTGCTCAGTTCTGTCAGGTGAGGTGACAACGTTGACAAAAGGAAAGCACCATGTTGAAATTTTTTGTTTTTTTAAGTCGCAGTAAAACAGCCCACATTGCATCATTTTTATTTTCTGACAACTGCTTCAGTGCGGCCTAAATAGCCAAAATATTACTCCTAGCACTCACTGTAGCCTAATTTGACAACCACCTTGTTTTGCATGCACACTGCAACTGCCAACCTTTTCGCTTCATTGTGGTCTGGTGCATCGGCAGGCAAGCCGATCGCAACGGTAAAACAGTAAAACACTTTCATAATTGCATTAAAAGTGCTTTCGCAGTTTCGTACAACATACTGTACAAATCTGCAGCAGTATTGTAAGAGGCTGAAAGGAAGCAGTGTGCATGAAAATGCACAGATACCACTTACAATTTTCGCTTCCAACTTCTGCGCCCGAAAATTGTGTCGGCCTATGTTGTGGCCGAAAATGACTAAGGTAGTCGCTCACAACATCTTAAGTCGCCAATAACACTCTGCTTCCGAGCAAGTAACTAATATGGCGGTTACACAAGCTACAGCGGAGCTGCATGTGATGCGCTGTCTGGGTTTCCAAGCAACGCGCAATACACGACGCGAAAGCCCAGCTGAACCGGAAATCAACCAATTGCCTTGAACAGTACTATATGTATAGCGTGCTGAAAGCAACGCTTTGGGTGGTAAAGGTTCTTTATAGGTTACCTGTCTTTAGGAGCGTTTGCTTTTGCATAGAATTGTTATTCTTTAATGCATAGTATATAGACGTTATCTGTGTGAAAAATATTATGGACTCTGAAATCGGAGGAAAGTTCCAAAGCGAGCAAGTGATAGAACTACGCAAGTGTAAAACAAAAGGAGCACGAGCAACTGCATATTTACGAAGTGTGACTCACCGCAGAGATGAAGAAAAGAACATGCCACTAGAATGCATGAAAAGTGACGATGTGTCTAGGTTGCTTCTTTATTGGTTGTCTACCAGGGCAAGACGAAACAACGGCTGGGTGATGCTAAACAAGCACAATGTCGACAAGACCAGAATGTATCACATACTCGTGCAATTGAAGCAGAAGAAAGTGTTCATACAAGCCTTAATAAAGTCGCCATCCCAGGAAAGCCATAAGGAGTATGTATGGCGTCCACATGTCACAGTAAAACAGCTAACGCTACCTGAGGTAGCAATGAGCGTACAAGAGGACATAGGCGATGACACAGAAGACACTGTGGGTAAAACAGACGTCAAGCAAGAAGCCAAACAAGAGCATTTGTCAGAAAATATGGCCAAATGCCAACCAGTGACAACAGCAACGGTGCACGAAGCCACCTACGACGAAGATTAGGACAAATTCCTGGATCGGCTATTATCAAACGATGTGCAACTCTTCGCTAAAGGTCGAAAGCGGCAAGACCAAATAAGGCAATCAAGAGCAAGGAGAACTGTTAATGTGAAAAAACAGAGGTTGCTTGCGTAAATGAACGTGATGCACACCTAGCACATTGATAAAAGTTATACTGCAGTTAACACCATATGAGACTATAACGGTGTAAAAATATTGAAGGTGCAGTTGTGAAAATACAGGCATCCGCAAGAAGCACCTCGTGGAGCGCACCTTAAAGCACACGTGACACTGCATCGACCGGCTATAAAAGGCGCCGCAGACGAGGATTTTGGCATTCTTGATTGAATCACTGCGAAAGCGGGGCTTGGGGCTTGTGAACCAAGATACGCTCTGATAGCTGCAAGTCGCACTGTAGAAAACCACAACACAAGCAAACAAGTTGGGCCTGATGATCTTGTGATTCAGGATACATTTATAGCTAGTTTGATGAGATAACGTACATATTATACGTGCGTTATTTACGTTCTGCATGATTGCATTTGATCGATATGCCTGTATTAAGCTTTCAGTAAACCAATGCTCACACATAACATATTCTAACTTGACTCCAATACCTGACCACGGGGTTAGAGGTGTTGTTAGTTGAGAATGGAGAATATTTGACTGAGTTATGCTCAAACACGGCAGGGTCTACTACTGGCTCGCCTAAAATCATTGTAAAACGGGGATACATCTCGCCCGTGAAGATCCATTTTGTAACGTAATTCGGGCAAGGTGTCATAAAACCTATAACATTGCAGCCGTCTGTTGCAATGGCCACGTGCAGGCAAACTTGCTTATCTCAAATCGTTTTTTTTCAATACAAGGTAAAACCATATCTAGGCTTTCAGAATTTAGGGTGTCATTGCAAAATTTTAGGGTGTCATTTTGATACCCAAAAACGGCTTAAAAAACACTGGTTAAGCCATTTGCAAAGCAATATAAGTGACATTTTGGTTCAAGTGCAGTAAGCCTCATAATGTTGTTGTGGTGAAAATTGCGTAATGAAACACTACCGAAACAAGGACTATGGCATCAATCTCACAGATTGGCGTCGTAATTTCTGAGATATAGCCTAATGGACTGAAAGTTGCAAAAAGTATGAAAAGGTGCAAAGTGGAATAGCTTTCGTGGACGTTTGAGGCTACTACAGTGCTTGCCTGTTTTGAAAAATGAAAAAGCAGGTTTAAACTTATTGGGAGATCTACAATCACTTCACATATTTATTGGTTGTTCCGGCGCTGTCCATTGATTTCTCTACTGGAGAGGTCTTAGTGTCACCCTTTCAGGCTCATCTTTTAACATCACCGATTTCTATCATTATGACTTGATGCACCTCCTCAAATGTCTAGGCCTACACACCACTGAGTGGGGCCCGGCAAAAGTGTTTCCAATCGGGCCACGCACTTGCTAACACAGGCCCTGAATGTTTGAACTAGCTGGTCATTTGAAACTATCCCTTGACATAACACTAGGCCTTGGCTCTATACCTGGCTAGTATACTGCAAAGCTGTCCTCGAGCAACGGCTTGACCTTGACGAAAGCTCACACAGCTTTGAAAAGAACTCGTTTTTGCATCGCTGTAACGTGGATGCTCATGGCACATACTGAATTATTCATTGTAGCTGCTGACTAAAGTCCCGACGTCACAGGAAGTTGTCTCAATACAACGTTAAAAGCATGCTTTTGTCGTGCGACAAGAATCTGCTGCATGGTCGCGAACCAAAGAAAAAATGAGTTGGCGAACGCAGAAAGTAAAAATTTGATTCGTACGTGAAATTGGCAGTTGCATTCAATTGGGCAAAATTGATCAGAAATGATGACCCCACGATNTGATGCGAAGTAATTCTGCTCTGCAAACCTTTATTTTGCTAAGGTCGACAGCGAAAGCTTTCAGGTAGTAGACAAGTGGATAAGAGTGCAGTTCTGCTACACTTCCTACTACGTACTGCCTACCCGGACCAGTGGCGTAACAGGTGGGGGGAAAAGGCGAATCGACCACTGGCAAGCTAAATGTAAAAACTTAGCTTTTTCCGGGTCCCCACTTAGTTTATATTTCAGTTTTAATATTCTTTTGGTTTTCAGTTGGTTGTTGTTATTTTGCCTTTTTCAGAGTATTTTCCGGTGATTTAGGGTTTTAGTATACCCATTCACGTTCGAATTCACCATCATTTCTCAAGTTTTTTTTCTGAGTATTGGCTAGTGGGTCCCTTTCAGCAAAGTTTCCCACCTGGCTGAACCCTCTAGTTACACCAATGGCCAGTGGTGCCAAACCTGGGGTTTCTAATGCCTTTGTGGGTTTTTCTTCTGAAGATCTGAGATTAAGATTTAACTGCGTGGCCGTGAGTTAATGTCAGGTATGATTGATTAAACTTGTTTTATACAGTCTCATATTACTTTATCTTGTTTCATCTAGGTGCCTCAGTCTTCAGCATAACTGATGATCACGCAGTTGATACTGTAGATACCGTATAAGCTCCAAATATACTAGCTAGGTGCAATGTGTTCAAGTAACAGAGATATTAATGAAGCAAGCCCAAAGAAGCAGATGAAGGGTACACTCAGCAATGTAATGCTAGAGGGGTTTAAAGATCGAGATCTCAAAGAGGGCTATCGAAGGAAAATGGGAATGAAGATTGTTTGTTGTAAATGTTGCCAGATCGCCATTGGAAATGCAAGCAAGTCCATGTTACCGCGACATAAGGATTCAGACAGACACAAAAGTTCATCAACAAAGTTCTATTCTCTAGCACATTTTGGGACTTACTTTCACTGATGTCCAGAGTAGAAAGATTCACGTGATTTTGTATATCTTCCTAGCTGGTGTTTTCTGTTGACGAGTCTATATGGGGTTTTCCAAAAGTCTCATTGGCAGCCCGGTAGCCGGGCAACAGAGGTGTGCATGGACTGGATTTTGGATTTTTTGGATCCGGATCCAGGCTGCTTCCAACAGGATCTGGAGTGAGGTTTTCTTTGCAACAGCCGGAGCCGGATTGTATTTGGATTTTGTGTTTGCTGAAGAAACGTTAATGTTCTCTATTTCGAAAAACACTATTTTCGCGCAACTAGGATCGAACCGCAAATCGTTTGACGATATTCCCATAAGTCTTCAGCAATGCTTTATTTGTTTTTATATTAATGTAAATATTAACATTTACCAAGCAAGTAAAACCTCTTTTGATTTGATAAATTTAGAATTTTTCTTGGTCAGATTAACCGGTTTTGCCACTAGAACAGTATTCGATGATTTGCCACAGAGGAAATTAGGTTGACCACATATTTTCTGAGTGTATATATAATATATTAATATGTTAGATTGACACAGCATAAATGTCTAAATTTATCAAACCTTGACATACATGATCCAGCCTCAAACCTTGTCATACATATCAAACCTTGACATACATGACATGGATATATATTACATTAATATGTTAGACTGACATAGCAAAAATGTCTAAATTTATCAAATCTTAGATTGACATAGCATAAAAAGCAAAAAAAATTAATATGTTAGATTGACATAGCAAAAAAAGAAAGTGGACCGTTGATATTTTTAGCGGAGATGGTTTGTTACTTACAGTATATCCGCCAAGAAGGTCAAAAAGCTATGGGATTTCTCAACATTTACACCCGAGTGATAACGTTGTTCAAACGGTCTCAGAGTCTAGTTGAACAACTCGCACTTTACTCTTCGGTTTCTGGATGCATGTACTTCTTCAGGCGCAGAAGAAAAACCGTCGACCATGTCATCCTCCAATGTCGAATCCATCGACCTCCCCATGGACTGCACGGCCTGACGGTTCTGGACCATGAGACAGCCGAATGGTTGCTCAACACCTGACCCGAAATCTAGCGCGGCCAAGCAGTGGATAAAAGAAGATCTGGCGCTGCCCTTTTACTATAAGCGAGTCCATCAGCGACAGGAGTTTCGTCAAAAACCATCAGCAATTGACGGAAATCAGACGGGTTTGCCATTCGGACAACGTTCATAGAGCAGTAGTTGCAGAGTTGTAGGTTCGGCGTGCTTCTGTGCACGAAATTGAGGAAGTAGTTGTGATTCGTAAAACGTCCGCTTCATACTTGAGCCTTGGGGCTTGTTTGTCTCCTGCAGAGCGCTCGTCCATAGAAAAAGCATTTCACGCTTCTCAATCGTGTTCCCCGCCACAGTGAGAACATCGCTATTTTCTTTTGCATTGATTTCCTATGTGGCCATATCGGTTATATTTATAGCATATGTCGGATTTGGTAAATGAATTACTTGCCNAACAACTTACATCCTAACGTAACCTGTGCTTACGAAAAATATCACAGTATTGGAGTCCTTTTACTCAATAGTGGTCTTCACAGTATTGGAGTCCCTTTACTCTTCGGTTTCTGGATGCATGTACTTCTTCAGGTGTGGGTTCAAGTGCAACCTTATGCATTATCCCTGGTAACTTTCTGGTGACATCAATGTCAAAACGGATACAGACGTATTTCCGTCTACATAGCTAGTGCAAAAGAGCAATGCGTTGACCTGCCGGACGGATTTGCATTAAATGAACAGATTACCGAATTGTATTGACGTATCCATATGTCGATGAAACGGGATTGAAGGTTCGAAGTGTCATCTCCACAACCGGTTGCAACTCCGTCGCATTTCTACCATTCCCTAAACCAGCAGAAGCATCGCTCATGCCTTTAGCCTTTCTTTTTCAATAGCATTATCGGGGGAATCCTTTCACTGTAAACATCGGACGAATCCAAGAGATTCATCCATTGGAGCGGATGGCACCAGGTATGAATTTCGAGCCTGCAACGTTCAGTAATATTCACAAAGTGCTTTTCTACTGGAAACTATTGGTCGAATAACAAATAAGCAACCAACTACGAAACCGCAGACTTCTAATCCAAACTCGACCTTAACAACGTCAACAGAGTAACAACCGTTAGCAAAAAGACTTCCACACCTCACTAACATAGCTTGCCCACACAAATCAAACAACAGAGTCTGGCCACATATATGCCAGATTCAAGGGAAAGATCAAGCTGTTTTAGCAAGTAGACTTCTTTGCCACAATGCCTCACTGCGTTGATAAACCCTCCAGTTGGAATTAGAAACTAATGGTTTCGTGCTTTTCCTCGAAGTGCATGTTGAACGTTGCGAATATGTTATTCGGACCTCTCGAAAGCCCATGCATACAGGTCTGTATAGCAGCTGGTCCCTATTTTTGCTCTGTGGCATTATAAAAGAAATCTTGGAAATTCGCTTTTGAAACGGGCCTACGCAACATCCAGCTTTTACAGAATTATGCACGAAGATTTCCAACGTACGTAAACTATGCTTATATGCAATGGCTTCTCATTACCTTGATCACTTTGTGGTGTAGTTCAATTTTTGTTACCGAGATTTTGTTATTGATCACAAATTCTCAATGGGTTTAAGATCTGGATAATTTCAAGGCCAATCTAACACATTTAATTTGCGTTTCCTGAAAATCATATTCATTTTTTTAAACGAAAGACTCGCACTCGGGCAAGATCCGTTTGGAATATTCTTTCACCATCAGGAAATGCCCTTCTCATATCTGGAATAACTTTCTTTCAATTAAAGTCAATGTATTTGTCTAAACACATCATGCCCTTACTTACCACAAGTGAACCTACTCTAGATAATTTAGAATTGTCCAAAAACATCTTTTTGAGGTGTTTTACTACTTCCTTGAAATGGGCAGGACTTAGCTGCTCACCCTTTTTGATCCTGACAAATCGGCCGTGGTTCCCTTGAACGAAAAAATGCCTTTCATCTGATAACATCACCTTTTTCCAGTCTTCTACTCTCTAATATTTCTGTTTTTTGGCCATTCTAATCTCTTTTCTTAATTTTTAGGTTAGAAGCTGTTGTTTTTAACAGTTACTTAGCCTTTCTGCCAGCATCCAGTAGGCGGCGTCTTGAGCTCATGTGAACTCCACCGTGCATCAAATCCCCCTGAAAATCAAAACCTGTCTTCCTAGCGTAGTTTTTGCAATTGGCAAGGGATGTTTGGGTATAGTCTCAATGTTCCGATATACACGTATAACAATGCGGNTCCNCTTCCTACTGCAGGTGTAATATCTCCCATTACAAATCGAAGAAACTCCAAGATGTATGACTCAGCTACACACAACTGTCTCAGCTACACACAACTGTTTCACTGGCTTCATTCCACAACATAATGAGCTGATTAAAATCACGTGTCAGACAGCACTGTACCCAGTGCATTGGGCCAACGATGAAACAGCAGCAATTGAGATACTCCTGTAGGGACTGAGGTTGTAGGTTATTGCAGAGGTCCCTACTGGTTGAAGGTCAACCTAGTTGTTGCAGGAGCACAGGTCGGTCTCCCAACTAAGCAA
>JGI24158J21664_10008919_pt1 | contig 13377 bp, 6 predicted proteins | sample Ectturendosymbi3_FD_21664 | JGI IMG/M metagenome (IMG submission 21664) | reverse complement strand
GCCATCAAAGGTGCAATCGATGAACCCATTGCTACCCCATCTACCTGTGTATAATATTTTTCGTTGAATTGCAGAACAGTATTTTTACAAGTCCAATTAAGGATCTTTCGAAGTTCCTCAAAAAGAAGATCCTTACTTTCTGTTAGCAGGTCAAAGTGGCTTAATTCTGCCACGAACGTAAGTATGAAGCCCAACTTGCTTACAAGCTTAGCTTCGTTCATGAGCTTTGATGAGCCAAGAAGAACCACAAATTTTTAGGCTGACGTTTGACTTGTAACAAAGTATTTTTCCAGCTCGTAAGAACATGAAGTTACTTTCGTTAGAAACACCCGAAATGAGCACGGGTTTAGAACCTTGTAGTTTGCACATTTGCGTTCAAGCGTCACGTACCCTACAGCTGAAAAAATCTGTGAGAATTTTGCTGCTCGTCGGACAACCACAAAGCGCTTGCAGGCGATGAATTTTTACCAATGCGACAAAAATCCATCGACAAGCACAATGGTTTTCGTCAACCTAAACCAAGCACGCGATAGAGTCAGTGGCGTAACTGACGGGGGTAGAGGGGCACACCGCCACCAGGGAAAACTAAATGTGGGCTCCAGCTAGTTCATATTTCGGTTTTAGTATTCTTTTGGTTTTCAGTAGGTTGTTGTTTTGTTTGCGTTTTTCGGAGCATATTCGGGTGATTTAGGGTTTTACTATAGTCATCCACATCCGGATTCACCATCATTTCTCAAGTTTTTTTTTCTGAGTGTTGGTTAGTGGGGCCGCACAGTGGCAAGTGGCGACAATTCAGTTAAGTTTCCCTCCCTGGCTCAAACCTCTAGTTGCGCCAGTGGATAGCATAGGCGTGTTTTATTATTTTGAATAAGATGAAGACTGTACAAATGACTGTTCAATCGCAAAGTTGAACATTTTGCTCCTTCTTTTGGCAGAAAATGAAGATAAAATCTCTTGTTTTCTTTATCGCGTCCGGTCTCCGCCGTTAATTCTTCTTTGGCAAAGGCTCTCGGCACAAAATGCTTGCGCTGGACTCTGTATCAACGCAGATATGATGTATGATCAGACAGAATCAGTTTACACTTATCGGCCCGCTTTGTATAATTCCGAACACAAACTGTAACCAAACTTTGCAAAAATGTTACATATTTTCTGAGCTCCGTATTTGGCAAGTGAGGCACGCTGCAACGTTCGTTGCATGTGCACAGTAATTGCTAGAGTCATTTATGTGTTGAGTTGAAGCACAAGCAAGGAAAATGTTTTATACACAATTCACTGTTCCTCTAGAAAGCATGAAACAATCATTGAACAACAGTTCCACAAAATTGTATTTAGCGGTCTTATGCCGTTGCGGGCTAAGGGGTAGAGAGGTTTGAGATAAAGCAAAAAAATCACGTGCTTAGGTTAAATCCTCTACAAAAATGAAGCAAATGTGATTATGTTTTTATTTTCCCATGGTTACCACTTACCAATAACAATAATCACACCCTGAAAACTTAAAGGACTCAGAAGCTTGAGTCTTGCTTTGCTTGGAGTCCTTCTACACCATAAATAATATATACTCTTTACATTTTAAACATTTTTCAAGCAATACGACAGAAGGCAAAGTTCGACATCGATTTCGAAGATCATTCGTGCACTTTAGCTAAGTCATATAATGCAAAAGTGACCACTGGACTAATGGCAAACTTGGTCGTGTTAAAATAAAATGTGAAAATCTTTCATTGTAATTGTTAAATGGCAATAATGACCTTTAATTGCCGTTACGCAGAGCCTCGCTAATAGCTGTTAAAGTCTTATAGCGGCGGAATGGGCGATGTGGAGCTCAACGCAACCAGGACACAGTAAGTATAGTGCGCGAGCATTTTTCCGATATACACCGAGCGTTTTGCCTTTATCTCGTAATCCCTGTTTTTCCAAGACCAGCTGGTAGCTTTCATAACTTTGAAAATTCTCGATGTTTTTAGTGTTGTTTTTCAGCCCGTGATTTTGACTCTAAATCTTATGAAGGTGTTCTCTCGAGCTGCAACATAATGAAGTGGCTTTAGCAAGCACACGATATATTTGACAAAAATAAAAGGTTTTTGACAGTTTAAGGGTTGCAAGCTTTTTTCAAGTTAGGAAAACTTTTTAGATATTTTAGACGTAGCCTATAGCCTCGTCTATACATTCCTGCTTATGGTAGGAATGCTCAACAATAATCTTTATTTATGTAATCATGGCAGTTTTTTACTTGCTGCAGCGGAACTAGGCAGGGTAATGTAAATTCATTTGAATCGGCGCAGTTATGCTTTAGTTTAATGTTAGTCACGACTTCAACTCTTAAGTTCAAGAACATACAAAAGTACCGACTTACTCATGTTTTTCAGTGATATTGGTAAATGGCATAGTAATCATTAGACTACTGCACTTGCATGGTTTGCATGTATATTTCACTTAATCATCAGTTTTAAAAATCACTTACAGATCTGAATGTTAAACTGCTTTCAAGTTTTTCAAACAATCTGTATAATGCTTGCATGAACGGCAAAGCAATACAGAGGTGTAAGTCGCACAAAAGTTTTGTCATAACCTTACGCTAGTTAAACCAGCTTACTTGCAACGGTTTGATCTTATGCACCATTGACGTTTTCATACGAAATGAAAAAATGTATGTGTGCACGACAAAGCAGATCATGACCTTTGTTCAAGCTACTTGCTGATGCGTTTTCTGATAAGAACGCCGTTTCATAAAGATTGATTCAGAATAAAGCTACGATCGTGGCCGTTGCTGGCGTTAAATGGTTGAGGTGGTTTAATTCAAGTTTAATGATTTTCGCATTTCTGTCTCTAATACGGCTTTGCAAAAATTCCAGGTTTGCCTGTGAGAGAATTTCCCTTGAAACTTCTATAGATGGAGGGAAATTACTGCAAGAAAAAAAAACAACACCAAAATTTGTTAACAACGTGTACGATGTGCGTTTAAACGTTTCTAACGTAAGTGCTTTATATCCTCAGCAAGATTTAGTGACCTATGGTTTGCATGTTTTACATGTGATTTTTATGATTGGCATGCACTGATTACCTACTCTGAATTTACTGCTCCATTAGCATGTTTCGTGGTCAATAAATTTCCGGCATTCATTGATTGAATTTCGTTGACAGTGAAAAGCAGATTTTATGAAACATCCCGGCACTTAATTTGGCTTAAGCCTGGAGTGCTCAACTAGTCGATCTACTGTCTATTTTTTCAGGTGTTAAGGCGTGTTGTTAAAGCTTTAGTTCAGACCGCTGTTTTCGGGAGATTTGTCGCTGATTTCTGGAGTTTTGGCCTTTTTGCATTGCCACCCATACGGACTTTTCAGTTAATAAATATATGCTGTAGAGTCGATGAAATTTGGTGTTTATCACAGTATTTCGAGTACGACAAATATACATTAAAAAGAGTTGGTACGAAAAAACATATTTTTCAAAGTCGTTTGTTTTCAGCGTGACGTCTGCATAACATAATACCGTAAAGGCTATGAATTCAGTGAATCATGAATAAACCGATTAAATATTGTAATTATATAGGTCAAATACCCAGCCAGCCCATTGTTGGAATAAATCAATTCTAAATTGAAGAATTTTACGTGAAGGGGAAAAATAAAAAGACAATATGCAATTTGAACATCAAACAAAGCATAGCGTCAAAAAAAATGAAACACAGCGAGTGAAAACCATACCTATGCACAGGGAGGGTGGGATGGGCATTAGGAAGAGTGAAGGGTACTACAGAAAGAAGAGGCGATATATGCAACATTTCAGAAAAATTGAACACAATCAAATGAATGAAGAATCAACTGGCGTATTAGCAAGATGATAAAATATTTTTTCCAAATGAAAAAGATCAAAGAGACTTCAAATTTTCAGGAATTTCAGAGCAGAGTTGGGAGAAATGTTCATTAAAGAAAGCTGACCCAGAGATGGTTCCATTCTAAACAAATGGAATTTTTACGAAGAATCAAGTCTTGTTTGACAATTGTGAACTGATACAATTTAACAAAAGTGATTATCAAAGTGTTCAGGCAGTCCACAGTTATTAAAGGGGTACATGAATTTGGCGACTAATATAATTTATAATAAATCAGGACCTCTTAAAATTAATTTTTTAGAAAAAGTAAAGCACAAAACTTTACCAAAGTAAAGTGCAACTGCGAGCAGATTTTACCAAAGTACAGTGGGTCAATGCGCGAAACCAGGGTTGAAATCGGGGCGATCGTTTGCTTACTTTAAAAAACTCGTGTTAGACAACTTTTCGCTTGCAGCTCAATAAAAAGGTGTATATGTATCTGTTTGTACAACCAACGTATTCAACCGATTGTAAACACTTTTTTTATCGCTTTGCGCAGCTTACAATCATGGGCGTTAAATACGGTACTTACAAAGATATCCAGATTACAAAGATAAAAATACTGCGGCTTGCATTCAAACCGAATTGAAACGCGAGACCGTAATGTTCGCCTAACGTTTTGCCGCACTGGCAGACAAAAGCATGGTAGAAATAGGAAAGATCGTCGCTTTGTTTACTTCTAACAAGTATTAGACAACTTTCTGCTCATCAGTCAATACACAAATGTATATCTCTGTAGGTATGCTTCGAAGTTCGAACATGTCATTTTTCCTAATTCCTTTTGTCTCTACAAGTATAGTCCCTTTTCAAAGCAAGCCCAAGACTGGTTCAAGTGTTCTCGTTGTGTTTGCATCAAGTTTATTTTTGCTATGTGGTCTTTTGACTTACAGTAGCATCTACGCAGAACAAGCGAAGCTGTAGAAATGGAAAATGCATTTTCTCAATTTTGAGAAACGTCAAACCACGGTAAACAACACCGAGAAAATGTTGATTTCAGTAAACACAAAACATAAGGTTTTTGAAAGAGCGCCGAAATTGAAATAGCCTTGGGCTCGAAATATGAAAAAACTGGCGACCAAGTAAGGAAATTTGCTGTATGTTTTGCAGGAAATGTCTCTACTGCACTGATCCGCTGGTGCAGTACAAAAGCTGAAAATTGATCGCGACGTTGGTCGCATCTGCGTCATGCTGCGTTTAATCTCGCCTTCATCTTGATTGACGTGAGTGTTGTATGCCAGACGCAATCACGATTTTGACGCCTACAGGCGTCCTCCGCGTTTTTTAAGTACATGCAATGATGCAACAATGACACCAATAGGTGTCACTGATTTTGACAAAGATAAACCATTCAGCTTTGAAAAAAACTTCACTACTTATCTTTAAATAACTCGCCGGTCCAATTGAAAGTCCCTCACTGGGTCATGCATTCAAACAGCAGTACAGTCCGGCACGGTTTTCATCAAAACTTAATAAAGAAAATAACTCTAATGGCACCGCCAGCGCAACTATTCGCCACTGATCGGGTAAAACTGTCGGAAACCTTCGTATGGCCACGTTGGACCAAACGTCTAGTCTAGAGAGTATGAAGTAGCAGATCATTTTTCCTCCGTCTGGAAAACTTGACGTTGTATGACTGGTTGAATGACTTGAATGACTGGAATGTGTCAAAGACGGGATTTTACAAGCGCGTTGTTTCGAAAACTTTACTTTTTCAAGCAATAAATATTCTGACAATAGAAAAGATCAGCGCAGTAGAAAGCAAAATAACCAAATGCTTAATACTGTGAAACTTTTCAGGATCAAGACACCACAAGGGTGACGCAGCCGAATCACATCGCGATTTGCTTTGCTAGGAAATCCATTTCGCGTCAGCGACGCATCATCAGTCCAGCAAATTTGTAAGCAAAAGCTTACAAGTGAAATGACGAAAAAGACCAAAGCAAGATCAGAGAAAATGCGCAAAGTCACATCCTCAACCACTTGTAACATCGTGTTCAATCGCCCACGCATGAGAATATTTGAGCTTTGCACGAAACTAGATATCTCAGCTCTGTACGAAACAAGGTATGTAAGAGTTATTACAATCAAAATACGAAAGTTAGATGAGATGCTGCGAGAACATATTTACTTCATGTTCAGATTTGCTCCAACACAATTGACAAGGCAGATGACTTGTGCATATGTTGTAATGGTATGTTACGCCCTTTCGAGTTTATTAAAACCAATGAATTGTAAAAACAAATTAAGCATTTCAGCGGAGCAGCTTGTCATAAAGTTCTCTAAGAATCAAACCCCTTGCCCAGTGTTGGGATATTTCCACCCCGAAGGGGTATTAATAATTTTATAATTGCCAGCTTTGCTTTAAGACATGACCTTGCTACTTTTGCTGGTTTCTAAGAAAAGTTGGGGACACCAATTTGTTGTATAACTGACCATTGAAAAGCCTGCGTTGGTTGGTTTTGTTTAACAAGAAATTATTGCACATACTTTGACAAATAGAGTGGCAAGTTCATATTCTGTAGGGCAGGATTTCTTAACCTGGGGGGCTAGCACCCCCAGGGGGTCCTAAAATCAATTACAGGGGTGCTGTGGAAGGTCAGATATGTGGCGGTCAAAGGTAAAGGCATATGATGCAGTGCACTTGTCTTTATCCTTATAGTAACCAGGTATTAGCCAATGGTAGGGGTGCTGGACTGCTTAGGCGTGACCAAAAGGGGTGCTGAGATAGAAAAAGGTTAAGAAACGCTGCTATAGGGTCATGGCCTTTTAGGATTCACCTTTGAAAATAACTTCACGCGATGAAAACACAAAATGCACGGCAAACATTTTCACTACGGAATGCGCGTTGCTACAGTTTTTAGAAAACTTTTCATGGCAGCCGGAAACGTTCATTGATCTTCCCACATTTCTTTACCTCAGTCTAGTCCAGGGTCGGACCAGGGGAGCGATTGGGGTGATCGCCCCTCTAAATGCTACGAAAGTAGCTTTATTTACCTGAATTTTTACAATTCGGAAAACAACATTCGCGATATAAGGCCATTTTTCCGTCCACTGTTTTGTTACAGCATTGTATGTTGTGAAGTATACTTCATCTCTCTTACAATAGAAAACACATAATTCGACTTGACTACCAAATATTACTAAAATCGCCCCCCCTAACCTTACTGGCTGGACCTGCCCCTGGTCTAATCTAGACCTTTAGACTGCGGAAACTTCCGCGCATATATTGGCGAGCAGTTTTATTGCAATCTTCAAACCGCCCGAAAATAAGGTGTTTGCAACCTCCACAAAAGCTATAATATATTTATAAAGAAATGCACTGCAAAGTGAATGTAAAGTTCAAAGCGAACCTTCAAAAATTCCGGTCAGATCGCGGCAAATGGCGGGAACCAAGTTTCCCGCCTGTTTTTCAAACATCACCGGCTCTGCTCAGATTACGTCACGGTGTGGCATTAAGGCTAATGCGAAATGTAAAGCTGGTTTGTCAAGTAACCGCTTTGCATCAGATGATTTTGGCTGATAAAGCAGCGAGTAGTCCACTTTTATTTCGTAGATAACAAGATTGCCGGTGTTTCAAATAAGATCTTTCGCATCTTAGCCTCGATCTCTGCAGGCCCGTCACCAGGAATTAGCAGCAGGGGAGCCAAAAACCAGAAGGAGGGGCCAAAAACCAGAAGGGGGGGCCACATTTTAAAAATACAATATTGGATGCATGTAGCAACCAAGGGGCCAAACGTGAAATGGGGGGCACCGATTTCAAATGGGGGGGCCGGGCACCACTGGCCCTCCCGCTGGCGACGGCCCTGGATCTCTGGCTTGTCGATCTCCATTTTTTTCTCAGTCACCAGGCAAGGGATGATGTCGAAGTCAATTGTTTAAATCAAACAAAGAGCGTGTCTTTGGTTGTCACAAGATGTATCTCGATTTCAGTCGCAGGCTTTAAAATTTTAAGTCTCAGTCCCTCATTTTCAGAGGTCTGCTTTCTCTCTTGATACTTACAAAGTTGGTTAAAAATTGCACCCGCTCTTGGCGTCATTCTTGTGAGTTTTTGCTTAGTGTCGGTCTTAGATTCAGACGTAGCAAACCGCTCTAGCTAAATATGCCTAGTTGGTCTCTCCTGCTTACTTGGTTAGACTACTCTGTTGAAGACAAATACGACATTGACAATGCAAAACTCTATCACTTAGTTGCGTTAACGTGTCCAACAACTTTGGTTATAAAACTGTCAATCTGCAAGGGGAAGGATTTACGTTTTGAATATCTTTTTAACCGATATCCATTTTTCGTTTATAGTTTTAAAGGGCTTACTTGCTGGGATTTATTGGAAATAGGTAAATATTGGAAACAATGAACAAAAATAGTATAAATGAAAGAAGGTAGCATCAAATCGTGACAAATATTACGCGGATTGCATACACTTGTTTTACTTTCGAAATCTGAACAAATAACGTGAACTTTTAAAGTAAAAATGCATTTTGTCTCACAAAAATTGATAGAAAAGTGATAAAAGATGTAGAAAAGTAAATTTCCTGGAAAAAAATGTTTGGTTAATCTAAGTGACGTAAGTGATGAATCAGTTCCAGCGACTTGCGTCTTGTCGCCATCTGTTAGTATTTAGGGAGAAGGAACTTCAAGGCGCATACAATCTTTCAAACCATCGGTAAATCACACACGACGAGATGTTACCATGGTCGAAATGTTGCTTCATCTTCGTAACCTGAAACGATGTTGAAAGTAGTTCAATGTCGCAAATTGTGGAGTTCAGGTCAAGTACATGCGAAAGCTTACACTGGGGATGCTAAAACATAACACGTTTATCTTCATGTTCGTCAGATATTATTCACAATTACCCTGAATGATTCTAGGGGTCTTATTGCAGATCAAATCTGCGATGAGTGGCATCTGTTAACAGCAATCCAATTCTAGAAAAAAATTGCAAGGGCAAATGAATTGCGCGCGACATTATTTTCAAGCACATGCCCAGTAATGCTACTCTTACACAAGTTTCCGGCAGTAGCAACTAAATGGCATGACCTTAGCATGGCTCCGACCATCAACTATTTGCCGTTGGCTTTCCGTTTGTGCAAGAATAGCAACGTGTGATTAAAATGACCACAAAAAGCCCTAAAACCTTCGAACCTTCGTAAGCCTGAGGGAGTTTATTACCGGCTTGGAGTACTGGAACATACCGCAACAGTTCTTGGCGGTGTGCGACACCGTGAGAGGCTCGTGGCTTTGCCTAAATGCCGGTCGTAATTGTAACTGCATTTCCAGCAATTTTACTAACGAAGCTTGCATTAATAAATAAGTCTACATGAATAAAATACTGCTATGGCATTTAAATCAATTAAACACAAGCACAGGAGAAAAATGTTATTTATGTTCATAAAGTTTACAAAGAAATGATTGTAAATTGCTTGCTTGTGAAAATTATGAGTTTATGAACACAGTTTTTCAAGTTGGACATATACCGTGTTTAACTGTCACTACTCGAAAAAACACACTTAAATTCTCATCACCTTTAGCAGGCCATTAACAAAGTTTTTAAGATTTGAGGGAGAAAAAGACATTTTTATGGGGGAAAGATTTTTGTTTTTATTATATATTTTAAAAAATTTGTCTTGGCACAACAAAAATTGGGGGGTACAAAAAAATTTGGGGGGCGCTGCTCCGAATGCACGTCGTGACTGCGGGCCTGTCATGTAGAAAAACAGATGAGTTTCTTCTTCATCGTATGAACCAGTTCTTTCAATCCACTGCTATAGTCCGCAATAGATTTCAGGGCAGGTGTTTTATCAGCCATTCGATTGTCTAATCAACCAGAACTGTCAGGCCATGCAGTCCATGGGGAGGTCGATGGATTGGGCATTGGAAGACAACATAGTAGACGGTGTGTTCTTTCTGCGCCATACTGACAACTACAGATGAGCTAATGAACGCCGAAAAGCACAAGCAATGTGTTAGGTGGAATTAACTGGTTGAATGTTTAAGTCAAGCGTATCTGCTACGCAGGAAAAAAAACAGCTGTTTCTGTTTGAGGAGCCAAACAGCAATCGGGAGGGGGAAATTTATGATTGCAATCCAAGCCGTTGTAGTGAAACAAAACTTTGAGAAAAAGGAGGACAACAAATCTGCTCCAAGGTTTTCCAACCTCCTACCAAATTTTCAGGAAATTAAATAGAAACGTCATCGCTACTTCCGATCACTTGTTTCTGGCGAGTTGCAGAAAAATTTGAAAAATACGCCAGAAAAACACAAATTACATTAAAAATCAAATTTTTGCATTGAAACACTAACCATCCAGTAGGTGATCCACAATCACCGACTTTTACTGGCGACTACCCTGTCGTTATGCCATTAGCAGGGTGTAGTGCTGAAAAAAGAAGTGTGGGAACACACCCGAAAAACTAGCCATTTTCAACAGGATTTCAAAATTAATTTTAAATCAACATTTAATCACTTTCATTAAATTATAAAGGAAAACATGAAAAAGGTGTGTGAACGCGTTCGGACCCCACTGCATTCCTGGGCATCAGCAAAATGCTGAATATATCAACAGGATTGGAGCATGAGGCAGCATACCTGTAAAAACTTTTGCTGAATATGCATAGCATTGTAACCATAAAAATTGAACGCGCGAATCGAGATAAAGATTGGCTCTGAGTGGGTCAGAATTACAGTTTGTTTGTACTTGCATTGAATCTTATAAAAATGTTATGAATAAATAACTTGACTTGAATCCAAAAACAGCCTTGTTTTAACTTTCGTGGTTCTATCGTTCTTACTGTAATAGCACAATGTGGTCCTAAGTAGGTGTACCGCCAACACGGTGAAGGAACGCTCCACTAAAAAACATGCAGATGTTTCTTGTTGTAGCCAAAATTTCTGAGATTTTTTGAGAAATTTCACAAAATAGAACACAAAAAATTGTTGTCCAACTGAAAAATATAACATGCCAATCCTCTTTCACACAAAGCGATGGAAAGTCATTTCTTCGCTTTTCCTCAATTTACCGTGTTAGAAGCGACGGGGTGCATTGTGCTTCGGAAATGATTGTATTGACTTGCCCGTTGACTGAATGAGAAGTGTTGCTCAATGTCCCTTATACGAGACTGAATTCTTGAATTTAACCAATTTACAGCTTACATTCAGAGGCGTGCACGCGGGGGTACGAACGTCGTGACGGCTCCGGGCATCGAAGGCAGGGGGGCATCCAAACAATGAAGTTACAAAAATTACTTTTTATTAAAATGCTGTAACTAGATGCTTCTTTGTATTGTAAGGGCTACTAGCACATACTGCATGGATCTGATGGGAACTTGCCTGACGGGGGAATGCAAATTCACGTATGTTAAGTGGTCAGCGAGAGAGATGAAACAATGCCATGGTTATCTTAAGGCCCTAAACTATATCTCTCCTCCCGTAGGCTGGCCATTTTTTGCTACAGTATTGATCATCGGCGACTTGCAGTCTTCAAAATATCTTCCGATGCTCTCTAGAGCAGTGGTTCTCAACCTTGGGTTCGCGGCCCCCCCAGGGGTTAACGGGAAGATTTACAGGGGTACTTGGATGGCAGTTGAGTTTTCATGTAGTGCTATATTTTAATATCCTATAGTAGAGGAAAATGCGTGCCGATTAACACTCCGTGTATATTTTTCCTGTTCTTGAGTTGTTGTGATGCAACAATGTGAAATCAACGGCTTCGGCAGCTAACTTGGGGATTCGGGTTGATTGTTTTATGAATCGGGGGTACTTAACGGGAGAAGGCTTGAGAAAACCTGCTACAGAGCCTGGGTTCGTAAATTGGGGGCGTGCAAGGTAAAAAGTTCGCAAGGGGTGGTGCGGGTATGGCAGCGACATACTGTTGAAAAGTATTAAATGCATTGTTTTTATCATTTGTAAATTTATTCTCATTTCACTATAAACACCATAAGCAAAACAAAGCAGAAGGTGCAGTGAACAAAAACCGAAACCTCTTAAACTTGCTTGTTCATTGTTCAAAGTTGTGTATGAGTAAATTATGCTTGATTTTACGATGGTTTCTTGCAGGCGCGTAGCCAGAAATTTTGATAGGGGGGACAAAAAACAAGCAAGTCTCAACATATAAATATGCAGGGTTTTTAAGGCGTTTTAGGGACCCGGTTCGGGTCCCTAGAATTGAAAATCGGGTCCCTAGAATCAGAGAAAATCGGGTCTCTAGAATCAGAGGAATAGGGGCCCTACAGGTCCATACCGGGCACCTAACATTTTTCTTATAAGAACTTGAAATATGCCTCTTGTTTCTAAAGCATCATCCATAAAACGTGTATTTTTCTGGCGCTTTTTTCTGAATAATTAAATTCAGGTTTAAGTCGGTAAATAGAAAATCTATTTTCGTTGAGTTTTAAAAGTTTGTTTTTAGTAAAGTTTCTAGCTTCTACTCTGGATCAAAGCCACCATTTACTCGCAAAATTTTCCTGCAAAAACACATGTGAAAATCTCGATGCCATAAGTGCAAATTCTGTAGTATGCTTTTTGCAGCCAATATTGCAGTTGAGCAAGAAGTCCTCGTGCCCACCATTATAATTGCGCTGTTTATATCTACACGGTTATGATGTATACCAGCACAAGTTCAATCGAAGCCGAGCAGCGACTTTGCGCTAAGACACCGACCACGAATTAGGTCTCCAAAATATGCGCACATATAAGAAATGGATCTTGTACAATTCTTAAGCGATTTGTTGACATATGCAGATGACAACGTAAAGGCTAGAGTCTATCTATGCGTTTGAAAAACGTTTGGATCTTATGTCATGAAACCCTGTGAAATGGGATATCGGAAGCATTTTTGCACACTACTTGCACAAACCTTGCTTCCCAAATACGATTAGGTATTTAGCCTTGCTATTTAGAGTTAACAATGTAATTCACAAATACAAAAAAGACAATATCGTAAATTGGGGAAAGTTCCACATGTTCTCTAAACAAACTTGCATATGTTTGACCCACTCTACACGAAAGTGAAAAAGGTTGGGTAGGCCTATTTGCGAAAACTAAGGCACAATCGACTATCACCACGGTTCTGCTCTAAAGTTAACAAGTACGTTTCGCCACAGTTAACACCAGGGCTGTGGAGTCGGAAGTCCCATCATCCGACTCCGACTCCTGGCAATTTCGATTATCGGACTCCGACTCCAACTCCGACTCCGGACCGACTGCGACCTTCAGCTGTATTCGTTACTTAAAGTGATATTTCTTTTCAGATGAATTGATAAACCCTATTTGCACTTTCCAGGAATACGGAAACTTGTTTTAAAGCGATGTAACTGTACGTTCATCTCTCACTTTTGCAAAATACGATCAAGCAGAAGTTAGTCTTTTAATTTTGCAGAAAAAAGTACTCATCTAAAAAAAAACACAATTAAAATTGTTAGAGAAGGCTGAAAAATAATCGATTTTAAAGCAGATACCTTGCAAACGATATCAGTAAACAAGTAAAATTGAAAAATGTATGCATTCTACCGGTG
>JGI24158J21664_10008915_pt1 | contig 13380 bp, 6 predicted proteins | sample Ectturendosymbi3_FD_21664 | JGI IMG/M metagenome (IMG submission 21664) | reverse complement strand
CAAGTAGGCTATAGTATGAGGTGTTAAATTTAGACAACTCAAGTTACTCAAGTTGCATTGCCTGAACCACTTTCGGAGATATAACCTAACGCTTTTTGGTTGATTTTGAGATGGTGGTTTTCAGAATGTACCATACGTTTTTTGTATTTTTGAAATGTATGGTACAGGGTAGGCCAAAAGTAGACCTGTTCTTGATTGCTTATTTACATATATGGCTGAAATTTTGGGAGGGTATTGAGAAATACTGGATTGTTCCGGTAAGAAAATTATTCTACTTTCACCACTGGTTAAAGGGGTGTTAGTGGCAGACCCCCATTGAGTAGAGCTCAATGTTGAATTTTAGGAATCAATTTTCCAGTAAGTTCGTTCATTAAGTATTTGAAAATTATAGGCAATAAAAACAGTAGAATCACCAGAATCTACAACAGAAAGTGCCCAACATGTGTAATACTTATTACACAAGGTGCAAAAAAAATTTAAAGATATTTCAGTTAGTCTATGTATAGTATGTACTACAAATGTTGAAATTATGACTTATTCACTTAAATTAGTCCAGATTGTACATGTGTGACAAAGACATTAAGAGCAGGCTTTATCTGTTATGTAGGCCTACTGTAAAATTCCACAAATTTTGACTTAGACCACTATTGCACTGAGCAGCTCAATTAGCTATTTCAGGAACAATTCCATTGGCTAATACCACCTGATGAACTAAGAGACGGAAAACAAAACATGGCAAAGATTGATCTTATCATTTTGTCAAAAGCTTGAGTACCACTTAGGCAACATACCAGTTTGTTTCACCAGTTTAGGAAAAATAGTGAAAAATGCATTGAAGGAGTCGTATAGATGCGGCTCTATCTTGAAAACCAAAAATATTGCATCTTTCATTTTTTGATATATGGTAGAGGATGGATGGTACTTCAATCCTATGGTAAGGTCAGATCAGTAAGACCCTCTCTAGGGGGTCAAGGTCAAAAAATGGGTCAAAAGGTCAAATGAAGAAATCGTCTCCGGAGAACAAAAGTCCAAAAATGGATTCCCGGTAATTTTCTGGTTAAAATGACACCAAGTTCATGCCAATCGGACCAGGGGTTACTGAGATATGAATTTTTGAAATTTTATTTATTCGCAACAGACTGCAAAAACCTCAATTTCAAAATGCCATAACTCGGTAACCAATTGACCAATCGAGCTGACATTTTGAATTTCTACATGTCTCAATAGGCCTGATATACACGGCAAGTTTCATCAAAATCGATGATGGTGAGGTGTAGGTCATTGGGTGATTTGACATGGAATGACCTGCAGGGTTTCTGGCTTTTATGCCAAGCTTGCTGAATTTTGAGGCCTGAAATACTTCAAATTCCTTGTGTTTCCAAAGAATACAGAAATGAACATCACTATCAAACTTTTCTCGTATTCGAGAGCAACCTTTCATTATCCCAACTGCAATAAATATTTTTTGTTGAAGCTAACAAGCTGTTTAGGAAGAGGTTGCTGTATAAGCAGTTTTCTGAAAATGTTGCTTTGAAGATTGATGTGCCATCTAAGCCCAGACATTTCTCATCACCCTCTGTAAAAGAGCAATTTACATTTACACAATAATGTGCTGCTTGCTCTTTTGTTGGATCATAATCTAAATTGCTACCATCAAATCAATAATATCTGATTTGAAGGAATATCAATCTCTTTATGCACTCTCTCATGGACAAATTTTGTGTGAATGCTGTATGGCAAAGCTTATGTGTGTGCTACTAACATTAACAGAATATTTTGCACCCCTGCCATAGTCCATTTGATTTCCTTGTTATGCTATATATACTTTATTTGTAACATGCTTTTTGGGAAATTTTGCTTGGTGGGTTACCAGCATACTAAGCACAAAGATTTTAGCAATGGCCAACAAAATAAGAACAGTAGTTTCTGGGTAGTTTTCATTTGCCATATTTATCGGGCCATAAGGCATAGTATCAAAATTTAATGCTAGCTGTTCTTCTTTCATGCATAAGGCGCATTAAATTAAAAAAGTCAGACAACTTACAAGTGAGTTTAATTGCACAGATTAAACTCCCTTGGATTACTGCACATACGAGAGAGTTTAACCTGTCACACATGCCTAATCCACTAGACACAAATAGAATAAAATAGAAAGTTGTGTGTAGGATTGATTTGGTGTGTGCCAATGTAGTTAGGAGCCATATGGAGTAATATGATCTGTAGTATGTGCTAGCTACTCTCAAAACCATATACACTGCTCATTGCAATTGTTGTTGGTTTATTATGCAACATGATAGTCTGTTTACAATAAAATGGTGTCTAACAATTAAATAAATACCACAACTTACCATGTAAAATTGATTCCAGATGAGAAAGCATAACCAGATCCATACATTAGGCGCACTTTCGATTTTTGCAAAAATTAAAGCATTTTAGGTGCACCTTATATGGTCCTAAAAATACAGTAAGAAGAATCAAATTTAAGTATTTTTTTGCTTTAGAAGATTATCACACAATTAGCTAGCTGTATTGTTCCAAACTCTGTAACCATTATTCTGAAGTTTGATTCTTTTTTCTTTATGCTACAATAAAGTAGTTGATGACATAACTAATGGCATAGAGGTTTAAGCATTCAAGTTTTATTTTTTGTTCTTTGTCTGCTTCTATGTAAACGCAGGATGTGTAAAAATGTATGTATTTGTATGAATACTGAAACACTAGTCCTTTGTCTTGTTAACATTATGTTGTGGTTTAAAGCTGCTTTGTTTAACCTTTTGTAAAAGTAGTTTGCAGATAAAGTTGTAACTATTGTGGTGTATAGTGTCATTAAGTGAAGTAGACTTTTTTAAAAGGAAAAGTAACTGTGAACTTGTATATCTTTGGAAGTTGCCAATGCTACATTTTGTTGAGAAATGAGTGAATGGGACTTCATATTTGGACCAAGTAAATCCTATGGATCTTCCTATGGTTCATGTGTTCGTTCATTGCAAAAATCTACTGTGACATACAAAAAACATGCCATTGGCTCATCTGATACACTTCAAGGGATTGCGTTGAAATATAGTGTATCTACTGAAGAACTGCGGCGAATCAATAAGCTATATAGCTCTGATTCTTTATTTTTACGAACTTTCCTATTAATTCCAATAGAGACAGCAAAAGCACCTGTAAAAGAAGACTGTTCAAAGAGCAGAGCAGATGCATCAACTAATCACAAACACGGTCATGCTGAAAGTGAAATTGATGCCACATTATTCTTAAAACAAATGGATAGTAAAATCTTGGCTGGTAAGAATGCCTTCAAAGATTTTCAAACTAGAATAGAAACAATGTCAGATACAGTTGAATTTAGACATACTGGAAAAACTAAACTTTTAAATCAAACATACAAGACAGATCCTAAAACTGTGTTTTCTCATTCTTCAAACGATGGTGAAGAGCTGTTTGAATTGTAGTTTGTTAGCACTTAACTGCTTCTGTAAATTTCACTGTGGTTTTAATGAGCGCATGATCTTATCCTGAGCATTGGGTACGTTCATCTTTAATTGTGCATTATGCACAAAGATGGTGGTTTTAGGCAATAACCGATTTTGGTTCGTTTAACGCACAAAACTATTTGTATGTGGTTGTACTTAGCTTAGACCTGCCATAGATGATGTATACTACATCCTATATGTTTGTAATAAAGCTGAACCAGTTCTAACCTTTTGTCATGTAAAGCAAGCTGTTTTAAGTTTAAGTTAAAATTGGTGGCAACTGAATGTATCATATTGGAAATAATACAAGAACACATCAGTGATACACGAGAATATTTTTCCTGTTTGTAAAATGTATGCATTATGATTTTTCCTATAAGAATAGAAAACCCTTATGTTTTTGGTTGTTGTCTGCTGCAGTCAATGTTGTTGACATTTTTCTGTGAACAGAATTAATGAATTGGTAGTGTGTTGGATATGGTGTCAAACTCAAGCATACAAGTGTATTGTTGTTTTTGTTGATTTGTGCTTTTTTCAAGCTCTGTATGTGTACACATTTGCATTATACCATATTACTTATGTGATTATGTCAGAGTGGCAGCCCACATTTAAGTTCTGATTTTCTTTAAGATTCATTAAGGATAACCCAGAGATGAATTCACTGTAAACATTTTTCATTTCATTATATACATTATACAATTTACTGGCATGCCAAATTGTGGGTTTTTGATGTTTCTTCACAGCTTTAGACAAAACCTTAACAAGTGAATTATGCTTGATCTATCATACTGGTCCTATGTGCTTGTGTGATTGATGGTGCTTGCATTGAGCTTGCTGGGTATACAATGATAAGCTATATTGCACTGATCTGGTGGTAGTTGAAATAGAAATCATGTGAAATTTAAACTTACATGTTAGCAGCAGTTGTATACGTGTTCTTCACAAAGACCCTATGCTCATGGTTTTGTTTGTTAATGCTTTTATGGTCTGTGTGCCACTTGTGATCTGCTTTAGTGATATTTTGTTGCAAGCTGTAATATGTTGGCTGTACTTGCTTGTTGTGCTATGTATCTAGAATTTTGAGTGTGAACTATTGCTGTTGTTGGAAAACATGCTGAGTTGATAAGCTGTTTCTACATTCTAATAAAAAAAATAATGGCTGAAGAACACAAAATGAAAGTAATAGCACATATCGTTTGGAAACACTTATCATCATCAGTATGGTGAGGTTTGATCAGCAGCAAGCTTACTGCAAGGTGTTGTTACCAATTTAAAAATAGGTGTTGTTACCAATTTAAAAAATGTGACTCGGTGGGATACATACCAATGGTGATGGCATGTTATGTCATGGCTGATACATGAAGCTGTGCTACAGGTTGAAACTTTGTAAGCTCTGGCTTGCATTTTTGAATCAGTAGAGATTAAAGAATCGGCAGTCACCCAAATTATCAATTATAAATAATGATCTCAAGGTTGTGAAAATCAACCTCTGGATCNGTGGTGTTTTGCAAATGGCAACCAACTGACAAGCTTTGTGAGGTTTGATATCCTTTAAATACCATTTTTAAGCTTGAGGTATGTTTGCCTGATTTATCAGGCATTGTAAGAGTGTGTAAGCCCTTAATGATGTTGTAACAGTTGCATAAAGCTTGCTGGTCCTCAACCTAAATTTCATATAAGGCTATGCTGTAGAAAAACTAAAACTCAGTTGTCCTGAAAACACACATACTGTAGGTTTCAAAGCTGGTTTTTGGTTGAAGACAAGCAAACTTCCCTGAACTGTTACATTCATTCATTTATTTGGGAAACAAACACATTAACACAAAACTCACAAATAAACAGGATAAAATTAACTAGCAAACTCATAGAATGGAAATATAATCAAAATTATATTTGCATCTTCCCAGTGTACCTAATATGACCAGATTGTTTTCTAGTTACAACTTTGTTTATAGGCTTTGGTATTCGTACACAGCACAATTTAACACCTTGAGAGCCGGGATGTGATATATTCGTACTTGGAAATCGGCCTAAAACCAGCAGTTGTCAGTTGCCTTACCAATGCCATGGCTCCTCCGCCGATTATGCTAGAGAGCTGTTCAAACCCTCAAAGATTCGGCAAGTCTTCTAGTCTGCACTCGAAAAAACATTTTTTTGGTTGGGGGTGTGGATTTTTTATGAGTGACATCATAATTGAAGTAGTTTTGGGGCCATTTTGGCTCATGTTACTTGGCCTAGGGCCCAACTGCTAGGCCAAAGTTTTACGTTGAAGTTTCCATTGGAAACTAGGCTTGAGCCCAAGTCTTTTGAGCCTTTCATCGACTTTCTAGCGTTTGTGGTTCAAAAGTTATGATATAAAATAAACAAATTAATTAACTTTCTAATTAATTAAATATTTGTGTTACTTTAGATCATAACGTTTGAACCAGAAACCCCAGCAGGTCATGCAAAGTATGAAAAGACTTGGATTGTAGCCTAGTTTCTAATATAAACTTAAGTGAAATGCAACCATTGAACGGTTTGGGCCCAGGGTCAGGTGAAGTGGGCCAAGGTGGCCTAAAAGTCCTCCACTTATGATGTCACTCACAAAAAATCCACACATCCCAACCAAAAAAATTTTTTTCGAGTGCAGACTAGAAGACTTGCCGAGCCTTTTAAGCCTTTGAACAGCTCTCTAGGGCTTACCAAACTGGAAATATTTCCACACAAAGCCACGTGCGATCCAGTTGTTTTGGCTTGAACTGCTTGATTTAGACTGGACATGCAAGTGTTAAGAAATTATCTGGAGGAGCATGGAATCTCACAAAGCTTGTCAGTCTGGAAGTGTTTGCAAGCCAACCAAGGTCACTGGGTTGATGTTTGCAATCCACAGATTATTAGCAGTGATAGTGTTTTGACTGCAGCTGCAGATTCTTGAATCTTTTGTTGATTTATGAACATATGCAAGAGCTTAGAATCTAAACACTCCTTCGATACCTTTGAATTTTAACTTAAACCATCATTGCCATCACACTTAAGATATTTTTCATTAACATTTCTGCATTACATTTTTCTCCCACTTTGTTGCAAAGGCTTGCAGCAAGCTCCCTGCCAAATATATCTTCAGCCCATACTGATGGTAGTAATGGTGTTTTCTGAAACATCTACATATATTATGATTTTTACTTCGTTTGCTTTAGCTGTCCAGCACTTCCGTTTTTCATGTAGTAGTGTTTTTACCTTCGTGAAATTGAGCTTGACTGATTATGCAAACTTGGAGTATGTGTTCACATGTCATATGTTCAGTTTGAATTCCTTGCTAGCATAGCAAGCAATTTTCTTTAGCATGTCATGTCATTATGTTCCATATTTTATTTGAGAATGATAAACCTCAAAGCACTTTATAACCTTGGAATAAAACGGCTTGCTTCAAAATGTGCTAATGTAAATTTCGAAACAGTCAATGGAAATTGATTTTAGATATAAACAGGGTTCCCACATGGTATTGAAAAAGTGTTGAATTGTTAATCGGTTTTCAAGACCTTGAAAAAGTATTGAATTTAGCCAAAATGTAATAATGTATTGAAATAGTACGGAATTTTCAAATTCAACCATTTGTTTATTAAATTTTTTTTCTGTACCTCTGATGACAGCTTTGCAGATTTTTTTCCACTGTGTTCCATGAATAAATTTTGGAAATCTGAAGATAAGTAATGGTATAAAAGTTTTCCATTTAGGATTGAAAAGGTATGGAAAAAGTATGAAAAATATTTTTTGAAAATGTGAAGGAACCCTGCATATATTTCTTAAAATGTTCTTTAGTGTTTTGTAAATATTTCACCAGATTTTTAAACTGTGACCATTGAAAATCTGCAACCATAATGATCAGTACTGAAATTTGTTAGTAAGATCTCTAACTTTTGGAACAAAAACTAATGGTTTTGAGTATAATTACTGGTTCATTTTAGTCATGACGATGCAACTACTTATACCATATGATATGTGGTAAAAGAATGTTTGCCAGTGCAGGAAAAAACTCTAAAAACAGATGTTATTTTCCCAAAATGGCACCATATGGGTGCACAGTATGTTTTCAAAATTATTATGGAGTTTGTTTCTGCACATATGAAGTTGTTAAAGATAAGAAACTTGCGTGCACTGTTTGCATCCAAGGATACTGTGAGGAGACTAAATTGTTAGTCTAGTTTGACGTAATAGCCTCCCTTGTCTTGGTTTGTTGTGACAACCTGCTCGGTTCAAATTCTTGCATTGTAATTTAAAAGCATGTTCTTTCATGGTTCATCACGAATTAATGCTTGCCATTCAATTCATTTTATTGCTCATGCAATTTTAATTGCTTACAAAGACACCTGATAAATTTTTGTCAAAGGTTGTATTTTATTGGACTCATTTTTATGTTGGTAATTTGAGTCTTTTTGTTTTCAATGATGCTTAGGCAGTGGGGAGGGGCATAAAAGTGGAACTGCATTTGTGTAAAATTATCAGTTATTGTTTAAAACAGCTTAAAAAGTTAGCTTGGGTTTGTCGTTTTGAATCGTGGATACAATTTTTAAACCTTTGAGAAAGAAAATTTTTTCGTTACACAAATTTGCAAATTGTTTGCATTTATGCTGTCTAGTGTGCACCCTTCTAAGTAGAAGATATGGTTCAAAATATGACATGGGCAAATTACTGGTTCAGGTNAAGTTGCATTGAGTGTGTCTAAGCGATATATATTAGAGATTTATTTCTAGTCATCCTGTGTTTGTCACTCTGTCCATGGTAGGANAACTTTTTTTGTCTCCTGCACTGGCTATTGCAATGCTTATGGGGCATGGAAAATTCTAGTTCAGGGATTAGCTTTTCTTGTGTGCTTGACCATGGTGGAAAGATGCTTCCAACAACAGCAACATTTTAAACCCCAGGATATTGCTGAGATGTCTCAGCACATGTTTTAGGCTTATGGCTTGCTGTTCAGTTTTACATTCCCCTATGTCATCTCAATAGTATAATTTACCTCTCACTGTGAGCAACATATCACGTTACATGTTTAACACTTGGCATAATACCTATACTCCAGAATGTTCAATGCATGAGTGCCAGTTAACAGGCATTGTTTAGCATTTAAATCTTATTAAGTTTGATTAACTTGCAACAACATTCAAGTGACACAGTGCGTATAGGAGTTATTAGTTTAAAAACAGTTGCTGTTACCACCTGCATTTGTTGTGTTGTGGACCACGTGCTGTTATTGTTGATTTGTAATTTACAATTAGAAAACAAATAAGTTCACACTGAAAGCTGCAGCGTTAACACTGAAGCAGCTGTTGGTGAGCTGAAACATAAGCTGCTTCAAAAAGTCCTGTCAGAGTTGATGCTTTCTTGCTTTATTCATGTAATTTTAACTCCAATCTGAATCTGAACACAAAAAACAATTTTCTTCCCCTTGTTTGTGTGCTATTATTATTGGCTTGAACCCATGTTCGTTGATTGTGTATTCCAAGGTTTATCAGATATGTAGGACTGAACTATTTTTGGAAATTTAACCATTTTTATTGAAAGCCATTGTGTGTGCTTGGCATAGTGGGGATGGTATTGTGTGTTGGTACTAAATCATGTTGATTGAAGTGACAACTAATAACATCATTTGTTTAGAAGTCTTCTTGTTGTACACCAAAATGTGCATCGTCTTTACTGTGTTCTTTAAAACTATGTTGCTGTTTTTAGTGCGTTTTTGTAGCAGTAATTCACTGAAATTTTTCTTATGACCTGAAGAAAATGAGTGCGGGGACCTTAATGCCAGTGTGTTTGAATCTGTCAAAGTTTCAGTGTAAGTGAGCTTGGAAATACTTTTTACTTCATTTGCTACAGAGGAAATTTACCAAAAAGCTACCGAATCTTGTCCCGCCACTGTTGCTAGTCATTATCTTCAACCCTGTTACGTTAAACCAGCAAGGTGATTCCCTTTCTTTGTTACTTTGAGCAACCATTGCTCCTCATCCACTTTGTCGCTACTTTTGCTTATGGTTTTGCCTTGTTACTATGAAAGCTTTCTTATTGCATTCTTACCAGGGTTGAGAGCAGCCCAGTTTTTTAAAAAAAACAACCCACTTGTTTTTTTGTTTTTTTTTTTAAAGAAACAGCTGTTTAAGTGTTGTTGGTCAGTTCACTCATCGAAGTGGCGGGGCTTGGCAAGCATGCGCACAGCAAACAGAAAAGCCATGCCCACACAANTTCTGTAGTTTCATGTCAAGTTTATGTGTATGCCCTGCTAGTCCAGCATCTATCAAGTGTATTTTTTCNACATATGGTTTGGTATGGTCCAACATCAAAAACAGGTTTGGTGTAGAGAAGGCAGAAAAATTGGTCAAAATAGACCAATTTCACAGAACTGAAGAAGATAATCAATAGAATTTACTCAAACTGCCCCAATTACTCTCTTTTTTTCAAGTCCTTCAAATTTCGTTGCTGTTCTTTTGTTTGATTGAAAATATATAATTACAGTCTGTACAAGTGTGCTGCCTATTGTTTACTTTGTAGTAGATTATTTAGAGGAAAAGTAAAGAGTGAGTTTTATTTGTTTTTTTAAGTGACCTTTTTAAAAAAAACAGGTGTTTTTTGGGTTGGGTCTAATTTCATCAACCCTGATTTCTACACAAATTCCTAGCAAGCATAAGTTTGATGTTGTAACGGGAGCAAGAATTTGGTAATGGCAGTTGTAAGGAGCTGTGCAAAAATCTTGTTTAGTCAATGCCGTCCCATATCAGTGTTGGTTGCCAAAGCAATGGCACCGAAAATTGTCGCTTCGGTTTAAAAACACCAGACTTGTGTTTCGCTTACAATGGAACGTGCACTAAAAATTGCAATGCACTTATTCTACTGACAGCATGCACCATTGTTATTCCAAAACGATTCCGGTATTACTGGGACCAGCGACCAGAAGGGAAGCATCGCAAAATGCTCATGATTGCAACTTTACCCAGACTAAAAGAAAAAAAGGACGTTTACGTCAAGCCAAAATTAGAAGAAGAAAAAGTAATGTCACGTGATTGCATTCTTCTGTTTTCTGATCTTTTTTGTGTTGGATTTATCTACCTGTCGTGATAAGAATTGCAAGTATGTTGTGAGTTTTGTGAATTGAACCGCTTTCTGCATAATCATGGTTGTTGTTCTCATGCTTAGAAGAGATTTCATGTCTTTCGATTGCTTTCATTTGTAATACGTATCTTGAGTAGTCTCGTGTAAAGCCGAATGTGCCGATCTTACCCGAAATATTTGTGCAACTGGAAATGACAACGTTATAATATTGGTCCGTAGCTTTATGGTTTGGATGCAATACTTCATGAAGAAGCGAAGAAAATCTTTGAATCCAGTAGAATGCTGTGCGCCGTCATCAAATCCGATATGGTTTTTGAAGATGATTACTACCGAGTGCAGTATCAGTTACGAAGCCGTGGCATGGATATGCAGGTACGTGTTCCTGCATGAGCTCGTATGTTACAATTGAGAGAAAGCTTGTGTGCTCGCTTTGTGGCGCTGCGAAAAATACTGACAGCGCATTTTATTCACTGGTTTGTACAGGGTTTCTCAACCGGGGGTAAATTTTACCTATCCTGGGGGTAAATTTAATGATGATGTACATTTTTCTACAGCGGTAATGAGTAAACAAAAACGGGGTTAATTTTATGGTAGGAAGCTGGTAAGGGGTAAACGGGAGAAAAAGGTTGAGAACCCCTGGTTAGTATATGAAACGATTGCTATAATCACTGCTTGAAGGTTGCTGCGAAATACGTCTACACCAGGGGTGGGGAACCTATTTAATTTACTATCACGGGCCGCATAAAATGTGGATTAGCGCTGGCAATCCTCAAATAACAATTGATTTGGTCTTGAAATTCTAGCTTTATCTAACTATGAGGGATAGAGGCTTCTTATGACATACTATCGTAAGTACTTGTGGAGCTTCGTTTTGACACGATGTTGTCTTCTGATGGGGGTCATATCAAATGTTCACGCGGACCGCAGGTCAAGGTTGTGGAGTCGAAAGTCCCAACATCCGACTCCGGGCAATTTCGATTATCCGACTCCAACTCCGACCTTTAGCTCAAAGTGATGATTCTTTTCAGATGAGTTCATAAACCCTGTATGGACTTTCCAAGAACAGAGAAACGTGTTTTTAAACGATGTATATGCACGTTCATCTCTTACTTTTGCAAAATATAATCAAGCAGGGGTTAGTCTTTTAATTTTATAGAAAAAAATGCTCATCTAAAATAGCCACAATTCAAATTATTGGAGAACGCTGATAATAATCGATTAAAGCAGATACCTTGGAAACGATATCAGTAAATAAGTAAAATTGAAAAATGCATGCATCCTACCGGTGTGCATGTGCACATATTGCGCAACGCGGTTGAAAAACGCGCTCCGGCATACCATCTCAAATGACTTCAATGACACAACTTTTTTACGTTCAAACACTGCCAAGCTTCAGCTCTGTTGAACGCACATGTGTCGCTATCTTTTTCCTTAGATGGTCAAATGAACGTGTTACAAGTAAGCTCTTATACAGGTCAAAATCCACGAACTACCAAGAAAGTAAAACAAATTACAGTGGTAAAATATTTAGCTTAATCACTTGGGAGCATTCACTTTACTCATCGTTATTTAAACGCTTCATACTACCCTGCCTGTCTTCAGTTGGTTTAAGAATCAGTCTACATGGATTTTTTATACAAAAAGTTGCGATAGAACGGCAGAAGTCAACATGTTTTGCTATTACGAAAAACACTACAGTTCAGCTTCGAAGCGACTGCGATTGGAATTGTGCAAAAGAACCGCAACCCATTTGTACATTTTAGGGAATAATTGTTCGTTTTAAGAAACTCATTTGTACTGTACGTTTAACGTTTTAAGGAAGTTTGCTACTGCCCGTAGAAGACCCAGCGAAGCAACTGTGTTGTTTTCAATTAATTGGATCAAAGCGTTGTAAAGCAGTAGAAGTATGACCAGAAACCAAGGGTAGGGATTATCATTCGTGGTCAGACAGTTACCGTGCTTCGCCCATGCTGCGCGATAAAGAGCACGGCAACCTGGCAGCGTGGCGAACTCCGAGTCTCTATTCTACTGGGGATTAACGCCACAGTGCGCTTTTATTTGAGTTGCCGCTTGTTCTAATCCAGCTATGCCCAACCCGCGGGCCACATGCGGCCCATTCGAAGGTTTTGTGCGGCCCAGTTTAGGTTTTCGCTGTAGTAAAATATCCGATGTGCTGACAACCTGTCCTTATTTTGAAAATCTTGAATTTGACATTTCTTATGCAGGTGGGTTTTAGTGCCACTGTATCACGTCTGTTACCATTGCAGTTAGGATTCGAACACTTTCAGTACATTAGCTTAAGCTAAATTTTGTTTGCTAAGGTCAAAGTAAGCCATTCACTGTGCAGACCTCATTAATATGTTATTCAATATGCGGCCCTGGGTAAGACAGTGACATATATTTTGGCTCACTAAACCATTTGGTTTGGACATAGCTGTTTTAATCAAACCGGACTGGGAAGTGCCGAGTGTGGACAAGTCAGTCAACATCAGCAGGCGTATCCGGGGCTAAGTCCTTGTGCAAAAACATTTAAATCAAGCGTATGCAATAATAAATTGTTAATACCGCTTAAAACACGACACAGCGCAGAGACAGAGAGAGAGTTTATTGGCACAAGCATTAAACAATTTCATGCAAAAATAAAATTAAGGCGCTGGGACACCGAAAAAAACCTGCACAACAGGTTGTCTCGTCGTGCACCCCTCGAAAGTTTCATAAATTTCTATCGTTGTTTAAAGTTGATGGCCGAATTAGTGCGAATGTAATAAGGTTATAGTTTTGAAGAGGTTGCAGTCTGCTGGATGATCAACACAGTTGCGCGGGAGTG
>JGI24158J21664_10008913_pt1 | contig 13382 bp, 10 predicted proteins | sample Ectturendosymbi3_FD_21664 | JGI IMG/M metagenome (IMG submission 21664) | reverse complement strand
TTTTAAATAGTTGTATATCTTTTCGCAATTTGCATCCGGCCCGCAGCTGTTAATCTCGCAGCAATCCGGCCCTCAGAGAAAAAAGTTTGGTGACCCCTGACTTAGACAAATGGTTTGTAGTTTTGCTTGTCGGTTGAAAGAAAGAAGGTTCCGCATGACTCTTTTTGTGTGCTCAGTCAGGGTATCACGAATGCCCTGCGGAAGCCCAGCTCTGCTCATAAGCTTCGCCCGTGAGCCATGCAGGCAATTTCGCAGTAAATGTTACCACGGCGGCACGTCACTGCAGCACTGGGCATGTATTTTTCCTGCGTGTTCCCATTCATTTAACGCTGAGATTGCAACGCCCGCAATCAACTGCTTTCGAGTCTTATTGATCCCACCGAGTATATGACTCGGTCTAACAGCTTGAGAAGTGCCTACTGCTTGTCAGGCGCCTTGATGAAATCACGAATTCACGTCGGCAGAAGCAAATATCGCGCAGAATCATTTATGCTTCCAATGGGCCATGTTGTCTGTTCCTGAAGTTGTAGGCACATTCATTCATGTACAGCTTATTTGTGGCTTGCAAAGCAATCCCCGATTACATCTTGTACTACTAGAAAATGGAAATCACTTAGTTGTTCAAAACTGTCGGTTCGGGAGTTCTGCACTTGTACGGGAAACTGGAACATCTTTTAGCCAACGTTATTCTCAGGTACTCTGCTGAGTGGTGACCCCTGATAGGCTCCAGCTACGGTTAAAATATGCTCTTTGGAAGTGTAGACTTAGCTCTTCAGCCATACAAGCTAATCCGTCTAAGTGTGGAAACCGATAGGCTGGCGAGGAGTATCTGTTCACTCTAGCATTCCCTGCAGTTGAATGTGAACCCACAGTATTGGCCATGACTTTCCTTTGGTTTTCTCTGAGTGATGCGAAGTGGATTCTATTGATGACTGGGAAACTCAGCGATGATAACCCTTTCCCGGGCTCGTTTCGGAATTTTTTCGAAGTTATCATCCTCTCTCGTAGATGCACTGCGCACACAAACACGCATGTCTGTGACGAATCGGCACTCCGAGTAAATGCGTTGCAACGTGAATGGTGCCGTGCACCCCGAACCTCATAACAAACGGCAAAGAATCTGCCTGCCACACTGTGTTTTCATAACTTTGCGATGATTCGTACATGCACATACCAGAGGTGTGCGGACTCAGATGTTTTTGAGTCCGGATCCAATCCTGTTTTTCAAAATTTGAATCCGAATGCGCTCCGGATCCAGTACCAACTGGACACAAGCAATCCGAATCCAGTGTAATTCCGGATAAAGGTAAGTCAAGCAAACAACCAGTAATATTTTTTCAGTAAACACAAAATCCAATCCGGATCCGGCTGCAGCAAAGAAAACCTCACTCCTGATCCTCTTGGAGGCAGCAGGAGTCCGGATCCAAAAAATACAAAATCCAGTCCACGCACACCTCTGGCACATACCGACATTCCATCCATACGTGACCACGAAGGCGACGCAGCTGAATCAATCAGTAAGCTTTGCCAGGAAATCGACTTCACGTATTTCACGCATCTTCAGTCCTGAAATATTGCAAGCGAAAGCTTACGAGTGACATGGTTAATAAATAAAGCAAGATTTAAAGAAAGCCTGCGCGAACTGTAGTCTCAAACACAAGCTGTGACCACAGAGCTAGCCTCACACGAAAAGCGGAAAAGCAAAACTGACGCCAATAACTGAAAGACTAGCTTCAAGCAACGAGGTGATGAGTCAGCAAACATAGCTGGTCGCGTTACAGGCTACATGGTGTAAGGTGTAAGCGCTTTAGCGTGGCGCAGAAGTGTTAGACTGTTTTCGTAGAGTTCGAAAATTGTTCGACACGCTGGATAAACTTAAATTTGCTCATCGTGGCTTATCATCTTCTGCCTGCCTATGCGGTTATTGATAACATTTTCAGGGGCGTAACAAGGGTAAATGGCGCTCTCATGTTCGAACCTAAGGTCTATCGGGGGCTACTGGATTGAAGAAAGTACTTGCGACACTGTTGGGACTTTTCGGCGTCTCCCAGTGATGCGGCAGCCGGGACGTTGCGACCAACTTGCCCCTCACGGTACGCCCTTGACATCTTTATCTCTGTTTTGTAATCATTCTTAAAATTTTTGCCATTTTTTTTTCGTTTAAAACCTTGTGAAAATAGCCAGTTAAACTTCCAGTTTTGACACAGTGATAAGTGGATTTGTCCCAGCACAAACAGCCCACAGTTGCGCTGTGCATTATTATATTAGAAAATGCATGACCTAAAATTAGAGCTCTTACTTGCTCTTATTTCAGGAGTTAAGATACCAACTCTGGTTCAATTTTTACGCTTCCAGGGTAGCATCGAGTTCCTTTTAGAAAAAGGACTGAAATCGCTTACAGGATTTAAGGGACCTTCGCGCTTTTATAAGAAAATCATACTCATCGCTAGGTTTTGGAAACATGCAATCCAAACCGCTGCGTAGTGAAACAAAAGTTAACGGAGAGACAAGAATATGGAAGCATTTTTTAAGTGTTTGCCCTAATCTTTTTGACCTTTTCAGCTAATGGATAAACAAAAGGTCATCGCTAACTCCGATACCCAGTTTATGCAGAAAATTTCGGTATTAAATAAGTTGAGTTGAATTTTTTAATTATTTTTATTCGAGTAAAGCTCAAAACGCTAAAATGCCAAAAAAATTGTTGACTAACTTATCTCGTCACGCAGCCCTCGGCAGACAATTAATCTTTTTGTCAAAATATGAAGCTGATGTGAATCATAAACCAAATGATATTTTGATTTGGAGTGGTCACGAATTAGCTGCGGACAGATTTGATTAGCATAGTCTGCTGCATGGCCAAAACAGCTGCACAAGAAGTGCTAGAGAGCAACTGCTATTCATCGTGGTATTGCTCAGTTGCGAAAGAAACTGGCCACAACAGAAACGTTTAAGCCAAGCTGAAATGAAACTCTATCCGAGCTACCATAACATTTTGCATACAAGCCAACAAAAAAAGGAATCTCCAAATTGCGCCAAAACTCGTAATTCATACTTCCTCGCCAAGTACCGAACCAGAGGGGCACGCCTAGCTCCTCACTGACGACAACAGTAAAGCCAGAGCTTTACTGCAATGAAGATAAAATTTATTTCGTTAACCCAGACGTTTTGTGGCTTGTAAAACGAATTGCTTTTTTAATTTAGAAGAAAACCAGGGCATTGCAAGTCAGTCTTCCGAATATTTTACCTTTTCCTACCGACCAGCAATATAAATCAAATTTCAGCTCGTCCAGGTGTGTTAGATGTCAGCTATGAAACTGTAAGAGCCACAGATGAGCATTGAACCAGACTTGGATTGGACTGGATCCGGACTACGACAAATGTTTTTGGATTTGGATTGGATCCGGATTGCAAACCGCTTCATAAATTTAGGATCAGGACCGGATTTGGACTGAGATACTGGAAAAGAATTGCACAATTTTTGTTGTTAAAAATCTGTGTTTTGGGACATTTTTGGACTTGGATCTTTAAATGTTTATAACATTTTGTACTACAGTTGAACTTGGAGTGAGTTTTAAAAATTCAGGACTGGATCTCGATCGCAAAATATGACAGCCCGCTCATCTCTAGTATGAGCAGGCGAACAAGCAGGACAATTACTCTCAACCGTTCTTATTTGCACAGCAAAGAACAATTTCTGTTGATTTAAGCTCAAGTAGATCTCTCATATCTAAGCTGTCCACGAGCTGAAGGCAACAACTGAATTTGGCAGGAGTTTGATGTAGTATTAGACGTCATATCATACGTAAGCAGTTTTTATTTAGGAAACAATTGAAAGAAGGATCAGAACCTGTATTACCCAGACTCAGCACAACTTTAGTAGGAGTGTGGAAAAATATATCATTTTGCATCCTAAGCATGCTGCAAATTTTTATATGTGAGAAAAACAGACACTTCGGTTTTTGCCAGTGATAGGAAACCCGTAGTTTCTTTAATATTTGTTCTAAATCAGGATTACTGTCCGTGATTTACCTCGCTGCGTTTTGCTTTAACGCTATTCATTTTTAATGGATCGATCAGCCTTCGGCGATGCTGTCACCATGGCCGATATACAACGAAAGCCCAGACGTTTTGTGCAGCTGAAGAAGTTGTCGATATACGTTCGTACAGAAAAATTTTTATGTTCTTCCCTCTCTCTCTCTGAAGTAGGGCGCCTGTCGAAACAACAGTGATGGGTATGACGATCAGTGGGGGCAACAAGAGAGAGCAAAAATGGTTTGGTTGGCTCTAAAAGGGTTCGATAGAACCAACAGCAAATCCACTCAATCTGTGTTTTCTGCAAGGACTGTGACAGTAAAACAGAGTGCCATCTCCTGCTTATCAAAACATTTCAATCTTATCTGATGTGATAACTGCTGGTTACGCATCTATGTTTTGCAGATATTATTTATGATGCGCTTATATATGAATGAAACTTAGTTGTACTCTAAATCCTGGCTCCAACAGTAAGGTATTGAACGATCTGTTGACAAACGTCGAATATTCTCACGCAACGTAGTCCAGTCTTAATCCCGTTCCTTGCAATCTGAAAAGCTTTCGATTAGTCAAGGGTTTCCAAAACATTTTGGGTCACTGACCCCCATTTGTGAATTTGTTTTTTCTCGAAACCCAATCTTACCGTTGTTTCAATTTTTCCTCCATCCTGCGCGGAAGAATAATGCAAAACGAAAAATGAATGACACTGAATAATGTTTTATTGTACGAAACTGACATCAATGAGACGGATGGGTTGCTTCTTACTGCGCAATTTATCAATTCTCGGAGTTATTTCTGACAGGCAAAATTGTAAGTCATAGTTCACGGTAAGACTGTACCTGTATTTTGTCTTCATATTTGTAACAGCTGAAAAAGATGTTTCATTCTGATAGGTAGTGACAACAGGCAAGCAATTCTAGTTGCCTTTTGTAAGAGATATTCGTCCTCAACACTTAACCAGAAAGCTGAAAGAACTGTTTGATTGAAACTAATCAATAAAGTTCGATCAGATAAAAATTCGGCTAATTCTTCTGCGCGACCTAACATAGCAGTTTTTGCAACAATAAAATGATGTAAAATTTAATTAAATTCTCAAAGAATAAACAGGACAGAAAATTCGGGAAGGATCTTAACAAAGCGCGAATATTCCTGCATATTGATCAGTCGTGTGATTAATTATTACGTCATAAACGCGGGAGGCGTGAATCATTGTAATAACTTTTTGATTGCGAATTTGAAGTTGGCGCAACAAACAAGGTTTACAATATAAAAATCTTGGGAAATTGTTTCAATTACAAATCTCTGCAGTAGTTACAGTAGTTAGGATAGTGTACATTCTATACGGTGTATATATTCGACATTTTTTAATGTTTATCTTATATTCATGGACCCCTGGGCAGACGTCACGGACCCCCAGTGTTTCGCGGACCCCAGTTTGAGAAACCCCGGATTAGTCTATTTCTGGATGGTTCAGGTTCATTTTCATTATACTTGCTTTGTACTCCTGGAATGTGACGAGAGCTCAGCGACGCCCGTCACCCCCTTACTTGCGCCAGGGGCCACGAGGCTACTTTCGTAGTGAATGCTGCATTGGTGGCGAGTCGATGACAACACCCAGGTGTACCTTTTATATTGCACCCAGGGACGTAACGAAGGGCCAAGGGGGGCACAATTCCCCGGCGACCGAATCACTATGGGGGCGCCGAATTACTGCGGGTGGCGCCGAAAAGTTCCAACAACGTCACATGCACATTCTGCAATACAGTATATTTGCTTTCGAAAGATCTCAGGTTCGAACATGGGGGCGCCAAACCTGTTTCTTGCCCCGGGCGCCATCTAACCTCGTTACACCCCTGATTGCACCCATCGATTGACGCCGAGCACGAGGCTGGAATTCGCAAGTACCGTTTATGAAGTCTTTGGTATGATCTTATCGTAAATAAAAACCATCCAACCAGCCTTAGTGGTGCATGTTCAGCCCACTCTACCCTTAGCCGGTAATTTGTGAAATGAAGTCTGCCAGATTCACCCCATCTTGACAATATCATGTAACCATTGGCGGGCAGCACGTCAGAAGCGTCCCAAAAAAAGTAAACGTCACAAGGCAAGATCAGACGTGCTATGCGACACCATATTCAAGTAGGAAATAAAAAGATTTTTACTTGAACATGTAAATTTGTTATTTTCTCTAGTGTGTAATCCTCTACCTAAAGCGCTCTTAATATGCCATTCAAGATACTAGAAGCTAAATCGATCATTTTCCGGCTGTTTTCGCCGACAACGTTTGTCAGTTATGCTATATCGGAGGTAACTTGGAGCGTTGAGGGGGATTTGGGGGCGGTAGTCACGTGCAACCCACTACGTAAAACTTATGCCATTGTTTAGTAAAGATATACTGAAGGCAATTTCCTGTTCGTTCACTCTGGCGACCTTTTCAACTGCACAAACTCATATTTTGTTCCCCTGGGCACAGCAACTTGTGCTGACTTGGAAGATCCTCTGTTATGACATGTCCTGGGAAGTCCATTCACCATTCCCTGTTTGCATGAACATCGGTAGCCTTTTCATCTACTCAAGCCCTTGCGGCATTCCCGGCCTCGTAAGAAATTGATGCTCTGTGGTACTAATCACTGACGACAACACATTGCGATATTGTCGAATTATGTATTTAATCGACCCGGTTTTGTATTTGTTACAGAACCTGTGCCTTTGGTGGTTCAGTGTCGTGAGCTTCATTGATTTAAATGCCCTGACAATAAAAATACTTCTTTTTAAAACATCCGCGATGACTCTCTTTAAGTTCGTGTTATTTCAAAATCTCGACTGGGTCATAAAAGGCACACAGATAGTAAGAACCTGCTACTATCGCGAAACCAGCTACTGAGTAGGCAAAGCTTTTTCAACAAGTAGGGCCTATGGTTTCGCGTTGCCTGAAGTTTACGCTATTTACATGCAGCGGGTAGTTTTCTTTAACAGATATGCCACAGGTCAATAATCGTGAATGAGTAAAAGTATACAAATGTGAATCACCTGCATTAGCAAGAATGTGTAGAAAACAGCGCAAAAGGTAAAAACTGTTCTCGTTCAAATAGCATTTCTACCATTTTCATGTCAGTCGACAATTTAGATTCAAGACAATGCAACAATGTGAGACTTCGGCAGTATGGTAATTCAAAGAAAGGTTTCTCAGTCACAAAGCAGCTACGTAATTTGACATAGCAAGGACGGACTTTTTCCTGCAGGCCAAAATTTTGCAGTCTTTCTCGAGGTGCACCATATTGAAATTATTCTCTGACAGCGTTGCCACGTCATCAAACTCTTCCGACTCCAAATGTTCCCTGAAATCCAGTTTTGTGTGATTTGTTGCTATCGCGGTTTAGATAGATAATGTTAACCAATTTCTGTCGACGGGTGGCACGTGGCAGAATATAAAAAATAGGGTAGTGAGTCAAAACTTTGAGAAATGCAGTGAAAATCGTATTGCTTACTTCCTTTTACACTTTTTCGTGTCTGGCGTATTTGTTGAAAAGTCCCGATATGAAGGTAATCATATATCTTCATGATTACACACTTTTTGACTCGACCAGTAGTTTGACTTTACATCGAAAAAAATATAATTAATCTCCAACGCGTTTTGAATCTCATCAGTGATTTATTTCAGTCGTAATCGGTAGTGAACAATTGGTTTATCCTTGCAATAGTTCACAATCATTTGCGGGTCACGACACTTCGTCAAGCAAGTTGAAAACCGGTGTCCTCCTCAGTAAACCCGTTTTCAAGTTTTCAAGATATTTAAGACTATGTATTTTGCAACAAGCTTGAACTCTGTGGCTTTCGGTACCTCGACACCGCGTTGGGGATCATTGCTTTATTCAGTAAACCAGTGATCGACATATTTTCGGCATGATGGCCCAAACCGCCTTTTCAATCGTAATTAAAGTCTTAATTTCGAAGGCCCTGTTTAAAACTTACGCTGTATTCAGGTACCTGTTAGATAACAATGCTATGTTAATGTCACAAACCGTATAATGACAAAAACAATGCTTTGTTAACCTTACTCAGTAAATCTGGGTGGTCCACTACCCAGGGGTTTGTCTTTTTGTTGATTTCATATGCTTAGGAAAATGTTAGAAACCTGTGTTTCCATGACTTTTCCTGATTTTCAGAAACAAATGGAAAAGTGCCAGATATCTTTAACAAAAATGTCCTTGAAAGCCTGTAAATAGAAAGTTGTCATTCTTCTGCCAGGGTTACCTGACGTGAGTCAAATTTTGTGCACCCTACTACCTTGAAATTTCCATGTGATTTTAAGTGCAAAACGTTTTGTGCCAGATGCGACCTCGGGAACTGTCGTGCTAGGTAACACAGAAACCTTATATGTGAAGAGTAGATATATTCTAGCTAGACCATGACTTGACACGAAGAAAAACGGATCTAAAACCCACATGACGTTTTCTACGCACAAATAAAAATTCCCTTCTGAAAAAGCAGTTCTTTGGGAGTACGGTGAATAAAATTTGCATGCTATGTGCATTTCGCTGCGCAGATACGATTTTGTTGTGTAAGTGATTAAAAATAGACGTCGGGAAGTCAAAAATAGTTGGTCTGGAAATAATGGATGTCACATGTCCCAGGAAAACGTAATCAAATTTTGCATTGCGTTGCACCCTTATGTTCCTTATTCGTATAGCGTTTGAAGGATTCCTGAGCAGGGATCGTCAAACAATCAGTGTTCAATAGTTGTTACAGCAGCCTGCTTTAGCTCACACAAACGGCGCAGGACTGTAGCTCGTACATACCACGCGGCCCGTAAAAACAGAAATTGTTGCTCGGCCCAATAAAAAGTGCTAAACGGCCCGTTTGGGCCGTTTAGCACGAGGCCCACAGTTTGCCGACCATACTGCAAACGATCGGCTTGTTTTCCGTTACAGAGACAAGGGCTACTTCGCCGCAATGGTGAATTACACGTGCGCGATAAACCACTGCTCCTTTCTGCTTTATTTCACAATTTAGTTATTTTGCGTTTGTAACCAATATTCGCAATAAAATATAATAACATCACAAAGGGCAAAACACACATCTTGTGTGTAGCCACTAGCCAGTGTTTTTAAGGTATTTTGAGAGACTGCAACAGTCTCTCAAAATACAGTAAAAACAGGGTTTACTACCACCATCAAAATACACTAAAACCTTGCTTCATGACTGTCTCGGTATTCAGATAAAATAGCTGCGGTCTTTCAAACTGCCTTTGCGCTCAGCAAGGTCAACATTGATCTGTGTGTAGCTTTCTGGGGAAAGGCAAAACCGTCCCATTGGGGCCAATAAAAAAAAAACGAAACAGCACATCTGACGACAATTTTTTCGCCGACCGAGGAGTGGACCTGTTTGAACGACAGAAAAAAATTCATCAACACACTTATTTCCGATTTTTACGAAATTTCCACAAATCTAAGTTTTATTGCTCAACATTTAATAACAAATTTTTCTGCAACTGGTAAGATTTCTTCCGAGATGCGTGAATGTCCTGCGGGGCGTGTTTGTGAAGCGTCAAAATAGCTCTGACCCAGGTGCCACACTCACTCTTGGCACTACTGAATGACAGGGGCGGAGCTAGGGGGTGCCAGGAGGGGCCACTGCCCCCCCAAAATTTTGACTAGCTCCCCCAGTGGCCCCCCCAAAATTTTTCAGGTCTCTTTCTGAAAGTCCTACACAGACCATTGACAGCTCCCCTTGTTGCAAAACTGGCCCCTCCAGTGCTCCCCCCAAATGAAAATGTCTGGCTCCGCCCCTGCTGAATGATAATATAATCAGCTGTTCCAACCATCAATACAAGCATTACTAAAGAGCAGGAATGGAAATCTAATCGAGATTTTAGGTGCTATACTCAGACTATCGAAGAATTTGTATAAATGCTAGAATGAATCACATTAATGCACGAATTAATCCTTTTCTGACACAGAACTGAAGATCATAACCGACCTCCTCAAAGCGTCAGGTAGAAAAGTTTTGCAGAGATATGGAAATTTTGTTAGCTATCCAATTTTACTTTGTAGAGCATAACGAGCTGTCGTGTGGTCAATTTGTTGAGAAAGTCATATTGAAAATGCAGGAGAGTTTTGCAAATGGGATGAACTCACAACGGCGTACATGTTTGTCATTTTTTTGCACGCATAAAAAATATCAACTACACTAAAATGATATTCACTGCCTTATTACAACTTCAAGATGAGAAAATAGCGCAGTGATTTTTGAAAAACGTTTGAGAGATTTCTTTAGCCAATGACAAAATATTCTTTACGCAGGGCAGTTTACGCAAGGAAGGACTTTGACAATTTTGTGTTCAACGTAAAACGTTGCCTCGTTGTCGCTACAATTAACATTCAGCTGTCCTGCGTTTTTTTTCCAATGGGCAAATGCGGCATCTTCGGCTTTCCCGTAGTTTTGCTGGTGATGTCTCACTAGTTTTCTGCTGCACCACCTGATACATTTTTGTATGGTATAAGTTTTGTTTCCCTGGGGAAATCTGTAACGGTTGGCAACAGCGGTGCCAAAAACTCTGTTTTCAGTGAACTACAGCTTGCACTTGAACCTGCTTTTTTTCTAAGAACAGCCGTCACGTCCTTGGTCGCACGCCCAAACAAGGAAAAGTGAAAGATAAAATTACAATGGCGATTAGAGATGTACAGATGTACGCTTTGCGTTATAGCACAGGCTTGAAATGTTTAATACACCAAGCTCACATTTACTTTCAAACAAGTTAAAACGATTCTGGTCCGACTTGCAAAAGCTGAATAACGCTAACTTTTCTTGTGCAGCCAGGCAGCACGAAAATGCTCTTTGGAACACCTGCCTAAGCCGTAATTAACATTTTACAGTAAGTATCGTGTTTTGCTTTCACCAGAGTGGATTTCCTGTTCCGGTGCTGGAAAACCGTTTGCAAGATTGGAAATTATTTGCACATCGCAGATCTACGAGCAAGTTCGTGTTCCGCCGAAAAGTGTCACTGTTGCCGAAACAGGCTTGGTGAATTGCTTTTCGATACATTTGATACATTTGGGAGTTGAAGAACTAGGTACATTCGTAGCTGTAAAACTGCACCAGGGCAACACTTTCACGATGTTAGCTCTCAATTCCTTGGCGTTCCGCAACTGAAAACAGGTCACTGTCACAGCGGTAGCTGATCTTTTGTTTGCTTTCCATGAACTCGTCAATAGCAAATTTCGGGAATGGAGAGTCTCCGCGCATTTCAAAGCGAGCAAACCAGAACAGTTGCATTGCAGCTCCGGTAAATTTGGCAGTGTATGAATTGACATGCATAGCACTGCTAGGTAGAGGTTTGGTAGATGTTTGAAATCTTTTAGTTCATAGATGCGAAAGAACAGGAATCGTGACGTTGATGACTAGATTCCCTAACCAGAAAAGCGACTGACAAAATTAAACTGCTGTTTAGATGCACGTTTTGTGCTGATAACATTTGAACTTGTTTGCTACTTAGGAATAAGTTGAATCGTAGAAAACAAAAGGTTAATGGTGACGTAACAAAACGGGAAGTTGTGTTTGCGAATTTTTGTTAAGATCTGCAAGAATGACTAGGTTTGATTGACTTTGTTACAGAACAGGGTAAAACAAGTTAGTTACACCGTAAGAGAAATGCACCGAGTTATCTGTAAAGAGTTTCTTGCTTTAGGTTACAGACACTGTCATGAGGTATTTTTGATCGCTCTTGTTAAACAGGGTAGGCATTCAGGGTACGGTAGTTTGCTGCGGAAAAAAAACAGAAGCAGTCCATAGCTATTAGCTATACGAAATGCAGGTACTGTAGTCACTTTTGAACAGATTTCGTTTTGAAACCGGCGCCACTCCGCTTTAGTACACAGTTTATTAAGCATATGCCAAGTTTGATTAAAAGATAATGATTTCGCCCCTAGAAACAATAAGAATTGAAAACAGAATAAAGATTAAAAACGCGTATGTGTGAAGACAAAGTGACACAAAAGTGTTGACTGCCAAACGTTCAAGACTGGAATTTAGAAACATAGTTGTATAAAGTCTGGAGAGCAGTGATGCGAAATTTCTAAACGTCACTTTTCCTGTTTTCGAAAAACGCCGCACAGACCAGTGACGTCACATTTCGTTTTTCAACAATCGCTGCAACGTCGCGAGCTGTCGCCGATTTGTCACGCTAAACTTAACCCATGTTCGCGATTTCCAATACCCAGACAAACCTGTGCAAAAAAACAGAACACAACGGTATATGGCAAATCAATTGGACAAACTAATGTTTGATCGGATCAGCTGCAAACTGCCAAGAGAAACTCAATTTAGACCTGCTTCGGCATGACCTCGTCAACGAGCTGTCAAGCACAATGAAACCTAACCAACTGACCAGGCGGTCTTGGTTGAGAAATTCTGGGCAGGGTGAAGCGAAATCCATGGATCAAAAACCAAAAGTGAGTTATGATCATGGGCGTCGGAAGGGGGTCTGGATTGTTAAAATTTCAGCAAAAAAAGGTTGTTTTCTTAGTTTCGAGTGGGAAAAACAAATTTCACCACTTTTGGCCCCCCTCTGGAAAAACTTTGGAAAAATTCCCTGGTGGCCCACCCTGGAAAAAACCTTTCGACGCCCATGGTTATGATTGCAAGTCTAAACAGCACTGACGCAAAATTTCTGATCAAACGCATCAAAGCTTCCCCAACAAGGTGAACTTAATTGTACAAACATAGGTTTAATCGAATCCAACATGCCGCTAACGTCCGACCTGTCCAACGACAAAATTCGTTTGTGACGTCTCGAGGCAGTTGCATTTAACGGCGAAAGTATGAAAAAGCATTTCATAAACCGAAAAAAATATAAACACTGAAGGAAGTTCAAAAAATTTTGAAAAATGCTTGCGTAAAATTGATAAATGTTCCCAAAAGACGCATGGTTTTGGTGGAACATGGTTTGTGTCGGCTCGATGTGGTTGCAGAGACAATATTGCATAAGCGAAAATAACTTTTCCAGAAACTTACAGAAGTTTTTTCCCGAAAAACTTGAAAAGATTTGAAAAAAGAACAATATTTCCAAAAAATGTATAGCTGGATGGTAAGGGAGATACCCCAACTGGACCCCCAGCACATCTTGCACTCCACAGTTTCGTCACAGAAATGTCTATCGAAAACACCACCTCTTACTGCGTCATTTACAGACCGCCTCGCTGTGCCACGCAATTTTGCAGTGGTGAAAGCTTACGCATAAAAGAAATGTCGCACGGCGTATGACCAATGAATGTGGCAGTGGCAGACCCACACTCTCGAGTACTAAGACAGACGTTGTAACGCTTGAATTTAATTTTAATTTATTTGTTTAG
>JGI24158J21664_10008910_pt1 | contig 13383 bp, 9 predicted proteins | sample Ectturendosymbi3_FD_21664 | JGI IMG/M metagenome (IMG submission 21664) | reverse complement strand
ATGAATTTGCTCACTTCAAGGTTGTATATATCTTTTAGTTGGAGAATTTTTTGCATTTTATAAATAGTAGTAACTTTGTTAGTCAAAAGTTTATCTGTGTTTAAGCATCTCATGGCACGGTTTAAAACAACCGATATTGGCTGCAAATGACATGAAGCTGCTTTTCCAATATATATGATCTGAGGATTTCGAGGCAAACAAAAGTGATGGCCACCTCCAAGACCTCACAAACATTGACTTCAGTCTAATTCCTAGGCCCACAATCGTGTAAAGCTGAGGTGTGGTGTCAATGACGTGACACCAGTTATATCTGTAAAATAAGTGGCTAGTTCACAGACATACGCCGTGACTTTTGTGAAACTCTTCATTAGAACTAAATACTTTTCTCACTTACTAAACACATTTTGTTTTTCATGTACGCAATACTTACTGGATTAATGTTTGCTGCTAATATTACTGTAATCTGTTCATACCGTTGTCTCTTGAACATCAATTGTTTACACCATGCATCTGGTGGGAAATAACTCATGGAACTCACCCCATCATGGTGCGTGGTTAAATTTCTATTTCTTCATGATTTATATGCATAAACATTGTTCTCTGCCCTTGATACTTGTAATGAAATGATATATTTCTAATTGCATTGCTCTCGCCTCATGACTGTTATTGCTGTATGCTTTTGTTATCCATGTGCTTGCTTCAACTGCCCATCTGTCTATGCCTCAACTCTTCACTCATTGCTTGCCCACCATCATCTGTGTTACATTGATGTGTATTGTGTATGTACTATAAAACAATCAATTTGTTTACTTCTTTTCAGTGTATTATTCTCTGCCCATGATTAAGTTGATATGTTGTTTCTTTAAAGCAGGGGTGTACAACCTTTTGTTATTGTCGGCTGCATTACTTTTATTTATATGAAGTACGGCCGCCAATGAGTTCGAGTTATATATATGAGATACATTTAATTAAAGAATAGGTTTTATCTGGTATATGTCATTTACTTGTGCCTAAAAGTATAATTAATAATCAAACATTGTAACGAAGTTACGTGTGTTGACTGATTTTCTTACCTTGCATTTGTTGTGCTTCAATATACGCCAGCACAGCCGACAAATCTTAAATTTTAAATTACATGTGGATGGCTGCAAATTTCATTATCGAAGGCCGCATATGGCCGCAGGTTGTGCAACGTTGCTTTAAAGTGTCCACTATTATAGTGGTGTGATCCAAAGGCAGAGCATAAGTTAACTTGAGTTTCTTTCCAAGGTATTTTTTTGGTAGTATCTATTTTGCGTCATGAACCACACACTGTGCTGGGGTTATTTTGCCTTTAGCTCAAAACGATTGATAGAATTTTAGATTTAAACAGGATTTGGGTTTTGAAACTGTCAGTTTATTGGATTTAGATTGGACATTGAAATGAAATTGTTAGATTGGACTTGTAATGGGAAAACCTGAACCATTTGTCTCTACTACTGGGAACCAATCAGTGTTGCCACTTAAAATTTCTGATGTCTGATGTTTTGGCGACAAATCTGATGTTGACAGGGCTTCTATTTTTGTTTTCCACATTTTCTCTCCTTTCAGGATGAAAGGAAGTTAGGTTTATAGATTTTGAGTATTTTTCATCAAGGTTTATAGATTTTGAGTATTTTTCATCAATCTCTCACTCTCTTGTGTGTTTAACCTTTCACCATTTCACCTGTTAGCATAGCTTGCAGATTCAAAATTGACCAAGTGTGGTGCCTCAATGTGTAGTGTTCAGTTTCCTAAAAATTTGCCAGTAGATTCCTTGTTCATCTCACAAGTGGAGAGTAATAACATGAATCCTCGTGTGTTTGGTTATCGTTCCATTCTGAGAAAGCTCTCCTTGCTGCAGTGGCATAAACACTTTAAGAAGTTAGTAATAGAACAGCGTAGTCCAAACACTGTCACGCAGGTTGCATGCAGCCCGTGGCCAGTTTTTGTGTGGCCCGCGAACGCTTTCTGTATGCCGTACAGTATATTGCACAAAGTCATAAAAACATCATATTAGCCACACAGCTCTTAGAAGTCACATATCATTGAAGTGCAGGTCAATATGTAACTATTAGGGGGTAACAATATCTTTTCATAATTTATGATGTTACAACTTACAGTAGCTAACCTCTAGGTTGGGCTAACGCTGCAAGAGACTACTTTGACCACAAAGCATGGGTTTATTTTGTGTCTTTTTTGTAAGCATAGACTCTATAAAAGTAATATTTAGTCATGTATAGCAATTTAACAAAAAGTGAGTGTCAAAAGAGAAATGTCAGGGGAAAACAGAAAGTTCAATTCTAACTGGGAGGAAAGGTATTGCTTCACCAATAATACAATGGCAAATCACAGTGTCTTGTGAGGTTGCAAGTGATATCCATTACAAAAGAGTTTTCATTTGAAGAAGCATTACAGCACCAAACACGAGAAAAAATACAGGAAATACCACTAAAATTCTAGGGAAGCAATTTTGAAATAATTGAAGGGTAGCCAGGCCTTCAACTAGGAGGGCAACCGGGTAGTTGCCCCGCTTGAGATACTTTTCACTGAAGATATGCCCCATGTTTGTAATTTGCGAAAGTGCTTTCTCAATTATGAAGCGATTGAAAAGCGACACACGAAATAGAAAGGCTGATGAAACCTACAAGTACATGCCTACTTCCGTCTGCCGACTACAGAAATTAAAGTGGACATTGACTTTATAACAAAACCAAGAAAAATAAATGTTTTTGTTATTCTGTTGTTATGTTGTGTATCTTTTTTCTAGCAGAAAATCTCTATTTTGAGTGGCAAAAAAGGAAACTTAGCAATTACCCTAGAATCAAAAATTCCGTTAGGAATGCAGCAAAAATTGGGTCTATTAGAACAGCAATTGAGTCTTAATTGCAATGGAATTCCTCTCTTTGCGGCCCACAAATTTTTCCTCCAACCGTAATGTGGCCCTTCATGCTCACAGTCTTGGACCACCCCATACTAGAAGCATTTAGCTGTAACAATAAAATCTTGATGTCTGATGTTGAAGAAGGCAACAATCTGATGTTAAAGAGACTGACCCTAGTGGCAACAAGTGAACCAATGAACCAACCTAAACAATTGCACAGAAAAAGTGCCTAGGTGGAGAGCAAATTCAAATTGCTGTGTAACTGTGAAACTCATGAGTGAATTGTACGGAATGTACGCTAAAACATTGTCCAGGCAAATCGGCTAGTACAGCGTGGATGTAATCAGTGCTTTCTGTCAGATTGTAGCTATGCTTGCCAATCAGAGGAAACATGTGTGAGCCAACTATAAATGCAGCAATCTATTGAGACGATCCATACTTGCTGCTTGCCAATCAGAGGAAAATGTGTGAGCCAACCAGAATTAGCCAACTATAAATGCAGCAATCTATTGAGATGATCCATACTTTATGGTAGGCATGTTTTATCAAAATATGAAAATCTGCATGGTTGGATTGTAGATCAACAAAACTGACTATACAGTAACAGTAAATTGTTTCAGTTAACAGTACATTGGTGCTAGCTACAGCGCACCTCAGCCCTGTTGGAACTGAACGTTTTAGCATGTGTTAGTTTTTCAAAAAAATATGCCTGCATGTGGCGATTTTGCCGTTGTAAGAGCATCAACAATAAAAGTTAGTCACAAAGATCTAGTACATGGTTGCCTACACCTGTGAATGGTCACAATTTCACACACAAGTGAGTATAAGACCCCATTCTAGCATGTGCCAAGACAAGTCTTGTCTTTAGTCTATGATTTTTTCTCATAGATGTTATTTTTTGGGACATGATTGAGAATGCCATCAACTAGAAATATGGGTAGGGCGAACTGTGCACAAAACCTTGCATCAAAGTCATGTGAAAATAAATAAAACCTTGTGTGGTTTAGCAAGTTGACAGATGCAGTTCTGGTCAAATTTTTTGATGTTTCATGAACTGTTAAACTAGCTTTTAACACAAGTTTGTGATACTCTCTTATTCCTTGGATTGTCTAAGTTTGAATTTCCCAATTAAGAAAATTATTCCATGTAGAACTCTGTTTTATCACAAAAAATAAGAAAAACCTTTGAATGACTTTGGCCGACTTTGGTCAATTTCAGAACCCTAGATGGAATTTGAAGTTTCTTGATAAAAAAATAAGTGTAATTTGTAAATTGCATCTTAACTTGTGAAACACTTGTTTCACATTTGGCAAGTGTAGAAAGTTTCTGAAAACATATTATTGTCAAAAGTTTTAAAAGCATGTTGTATTCAGCTTTGACTGTTAATAGGCACAAACTATGAGTTTTAATAATTGTGCTTTGGATATGCAAATTTGCTGTGATGTTTTCAAAAATAATTGTTTTTGGATTAGAGTTGGTTTCCAACATTTACCAAAGCTCAGCACCAAGTTTTATGTAACTGATCTGCAGTTGTGCGATAATCTAGTAAGGAGTTGGAGTGCAACTGCTTAGACAAAAAAATCAAGATGAAATTTGCTTACAACAGAGCACAATATGGTGCTGTTTATGTAGTGTGAAATAGGCAAAAGCTTGCCAAGTTTACTAAGGATAAAGTATTTTTGGAACCTTCAAGATTTATGAAAAAAACTTTTACTTGCTTGCTTTCTGCTTTTGAGATGTAGCTTGTATGTCTTTGCTATGTAAGTTACTTACAGCTGCAGCATGTTGAAAGCCTTGTAATGGCTTTAATGTGAGGCTCTTTTGTTTTCGATTATACTTCGTCAGGTTTTCTAATTTTTTATTTGTATTCGACAGCAATCATGGGTCAGTTCATTTTGCAGGTCTTAATTGGTATGTGTAATGTAGTTAAATTAGTATGAGACTTTGATGAAATTGCTTTTTGGTAAAAGGAATGCCAGAGCCATACTACTGTTATGAACTTGATTAAAGGGTAAACTCGGAAATATAAATTTTGTGACGAAGATAGTGCATCTAATAATTTGCTGTAGTACTCAAATGCTATTTTTGTATCCTGTGGAAACAAGCAGTAAAGTAACTGTGGCAATTCAGTTGTGAACACCTCAAGAAAAAATCAGAGAAGGAAAAGCATTGCACTGCAGGTTTTGAAACTTATAAAAAAAAGCAAATGTAAAGATGTTAAAATCAAAGGGAACTGTGAAAATTGTGTTGAAGGACATAGTAAAAAATAAACAAAAAAATGCAAAGAAACAAACAGCAGAAAAAAAACCTCATGTATGTATTGTCTGTTCAAAGGTTTTCAAAACAAAGTTTAAGCTTGTTCGTCATTCATACATTCACCTGAATGTTAAGCCATTTGTTTGTGAAATTTGCAATAAAGGCTTTGGAAGAAAAGACCATTTAGCTCTTCACCATCGTGTGCATACAGGTGAAAATCGTTTGTCTTGTCATGTGTGTGCATATAGTTTTAAAAACAAAGAAGCATTGGAAAGACACTTGCTAATGCGATGTACTGGAAAACAAGAGGAAAACTTGTGTCCTTTTTGTGAGGTAGCTTTTTCCTACAAATCACATTTAAAACAACATTTTGATGAAGTTCACAGGGAATATATCACTTGCCTGCTTTGTGGTTTCACCTCATCCAACGCTGAAGCTGTTCATCGTCACAAAAAGTCTCATTCAATAACAAAACCTTTTTCATGTTTGACATGTGATGTTCACTTCTCAGACCTTAATCTTCTTATGATTCATGAATGCTGTGGTGACTCAAACAAAGATGAAGGTTGCATTGTCTTGAAAGTTGTTCTGGATGATTCTGATTTTGATGATGAAGAAAATGACCTGCCAGATTATAATGAAACTGTTAAAGTTTTGCGAAAATTTGATCGCAGAGGAAGAAAGCCAAAAAACTTTACAGCATCTTGCGAGCAAAAGTTGGAAGTAAATCCCATTCCTTCAAATCCTCTGGCTTGCATAGACAAGCCTGATGACTGTAGAGCAACTAACATTCAGTCGAAAATTGTTGCACAGAAAACAGGTGATCTGGACTCAACGAACTCTTGTGGTTTATCTTCTCAACTAGTTATAAATGAACTAAGTTCAAGTGATACCTCATCAGTCTCATTATTAAAAAACGATTTTACCTCAACATTTCCTAGTTCTCACTTTCAAAATGTGGCCAACGACAATCATAAGCTTCAAGTGTTGTGGAAACCTTCAATTTCAAGCTGCAACAGTGACGTAAGTGGTAAACATGTTGTGTGTCCCTCTTGCAAAGCAGTGTTTTCCAACACAGATGAATTACTTCAGCACACTGTCAGTGATTTTTGTACTGGAGCATACCAGTGTACATTGTCTGATGCAACATGTGGATCCCATTTGGATAGACTTGAACAAGTCTGCATAAAACAGCAAATGATTAATGTTAATTCACAACCTGTTTGTAGTGATCTGGATGCATTTGTGGTCAATCTAAGTGATGATGCTGGTTTAACTTACGAAGAAATTAATAACGTATTAGGCTGTAGCTCTGCAAAGCAGCGTTTATCCATTCGTACAAGTTTAGATAAAACCACAACTTGTGTGCCTGTTGTTTTGTCAAACAAGTCGTTGGAGGATGTAAGAACTGTCATAGATCATGAACATGTTGCCAGTTCTGACCAAGAAAGCAGAATAGTTTTTCGGAAGTCACCTCACCTTGACTTGCGTGTTAACTCCCACTCTAGCTTATCAGATGAAAGCAGCTTGTTTTGTGAAATGTGTGGAACTGCATTTTATTCTGCCAGAGCTCTGAATGACCATTTAAACATGCATGATGATGCTGATGACCTTTCACTTAATATTTTCCATGATATTTAATTGTTTAATTGATTGTTTCCATTTGCAGTGAGTTGCATTATTTTGATCTCCACCTTCATTGCATTTTTGAATAACGTTTTAGTATCAGTGGACATTGTGGTCTTAGTGATATTGCAACGCTGTGAAGCTGACCAGGCCGAAGTGTGGCGCAGTTATCACAAATATCGTGATAGAAGCCAACAAAACACTCATGATGTCTGTTGTAGTAATAGTATGTAAGGATAGGTTTGTTTTCTTAGTTCAAGCGCAACATGAAATTCGGTTTGTTCCACTTGGGGCAAGCTTTATTAATTGCCTTGGCTGTGCAGTGTGTGCTTTCTGGATCATGCAGGTGTTCTAAGGTTTAAAACCTTACTGCGAAATCCGTTTGATTAAGACAGCAGCTGCAAAATTTCAAAACAGGTCTTTATGTTTGCAATCTTTCCTTAGATCTCTGCACAGCTGCCATTGCTTGTATGTCTGCAGTTCCTGTTGCCTTTGAGGACAGTGTGTGGGGTTACATGCTCAACTCGTCACGTAAAGAACAAATAAACACGTTTTTAGAATTAGTTCCATGATTTTCTGAAATTTCGTAATTTTTAAAGAGTATCTTGAAGTTCAGTAGACAACTGCAAAGCGTTTTAAAATGTAACGCAATGTGTCATAGCTGTGAAAATCCCAGATCAGCTAGCTGGGGTGATCGATCTGCAGTTTGTTATAAGCAAAGAAGGTTTGGGTCGTGAGTTTCCCAATTTTTTCGAAATTTTTGAAGTAAGGAAACGTTTTATATTTCTACGTCCTTGCAAAGGATCCTTCAGTTTCTACGTTTTGTGGTTTCTCCAGAGCAAATAAACACGTTTTTAGGTAAAAAATGGTGATTACCTAGTTTTTTCCTAACCACATTTCTTCAACCGTTTATTCTTATGGTTCCGACACATGTATAGTTATTCGGAAAACTTTTTTCCCTCTTCATTTTTAATGATAATGTGTCTACACCAGTGGTTTTCAATCTTTTTTGTACCGCGACCTATTCCAGCAACCCACTATAACCAAACGACTCCATCTAAAACTCGAATAAAGCAAATGTAGTACAACTGTGTTACTGTACATAAAATATCTACTCGCGACCCCTCCAGATATGGTTAACGACCCCAGGTTGAAAACCACTGGTCCAGAAGCAAGTGGCAACACACAGGCCCGATTCGTTCTCAAGGAAATTTTTGGCGTTTAATCACTGTGTATGTCAACGAAAAACTGAGAGTTCGTAGTTTTGAATATGCTCTCGCGACGCTTATGTTCAACTAGCGCCCTTGAAGGGTAATCTGCTTAATGATTGCAGTTCCGTTATGAGGAGCAAACGGAAGGTCACGGGCTCTGTGTTAGGCCGATGTTTCGTTTTTATAGACAGGAAACAAGTTTGGTAGCTGTGGGAGCCAAACCGACGCGGCGCTGTCCATTCACGACTCATCTGAGTAATTGCAGCGTTTATAGATAACCTGGGGGGGTAACCTCTTTTGCTGTCCAATTATTTCTGCGGATCATGGATCCAAAACTAATCAAGTTTAGAAAGCATTGATGTCGCAAATGCCGATCGGTTTTTATTACCAAAATCGTCGTAGCCCTTACTGCCAGAGTTGCAAAAAAGGTCTGTTGGATGAAACAAGTTGGAACTGAATGTTCACTAACGTTAGCAAAGTACTGAAATTGAATGTGACTTAGATCTGAAACTTCATCCTGGTTCGCAAAGGCAACGTCAAAATGGCCGCATGTACGGGAGACACTCCACGTGTAAAAAAAACTTTGAAGCGGCAACAATTGTAAAAGATGCTTAATGGACCGACTTACAGAGTCACTCCTTATAAGGGTTTGCAAAGTGCCGACAAAAAAGAAACACGTAAGCTTCTATACAAAACGACATTGAGCGGTTGTCTCGAAGCGGTCGTTGTCGACGCCAACACCTGAACCGCTTTGCAAATCCTTATTAAGGAGTGACTCTGTAATTGAACCGCTACATTGCTGCATGCAGTGCCAGGGGTCGAAGGAATTTGAGCGCAAATTGGCATCGCGTGTTTTGATGATGTTCGGAACGAGTTCGTCGGAAGTCTTGAAATGTGCGCTTCAGACCTCATCCAACAAGAATTCCTACTGTTTTTTAAGTTGGAAACGCACGCATTTATGCCTTGCCCTTTTAAGCTGAGTCAAAGTAGATCGAGGTGTTGCAGTCGGAAGGCCCGAGCGGCAAGTGCGCAAAGCTTCACACTGGCAGCAAGCAACAACAGATATCACACGCTATAAGCACTCTATTATTGCTTGTTCGCGCCACATACATGGGTGCTATTCTTCGCGCACATCCCGGTCGTGGTGAATCGCACATTGAACGCAACGCCAACCGAAAGGTTGCAACAGAGGAGAGGTTCTCAGTCTGCTCTACTGTTATGGGCAAATGTTCGCAACTTGCTTTAGTGGTCTATCTAGGTTTACAACAACAAATCTTTCTGATCTGCCGGTTATAACCGCTGCGTCGTATAGGCTCGTTTTGTGAAACAAGCGTTTTGAAGTTTGCAACTCAAGCTTTGTAATTGCCTCTACTGTAGATTGTAGGAGTACAGTTTCGGAACGTGGTTCACGTAGCTTGTTTTTCCGTACTGCATCATTATTAAACATGAATGATAGAACTTTCCGGTTTTCACACGCGTTTATGTGGGTTGGCTCTTGGGAATTTCGCTGTCGTTTCTAGACAGCCGAAAGGTTATGTGGCATCACCCTGAACACTGTTTTTTTCTTCGGTTTATTTTCTCTTGGTGTTTTTAAACGAGTCTTTTTGGCGACTTGTGCTTTTCAAGACAAGATCAAATTTCCAGAACAAATCGTGCGATTCACGCATTGTTTCTGATTTGGTTTGCTCGTGTATGTACAGAATAAGGATGGCTTATGCTGTTTCATCCAAGAGACAGTTGCATGTACGGGCAAGTGGGCATTTTTAAAAATACATGTTTGTGTTGACCGCTTCGTCTCCTCAGTCGTTTTATGCTATTTCATCAGAACCAAGTTTCAATTTTTTCAGCTGTATCCCAACGACAATACTGTTTTAGGTACGCACAGGTTCACTGTGGGTGCATCCATCCCTTGCTTTTTTTCTGTCAATGACCAAATTTTGTTTAAATCACCGAAAAAGTTGATTCAGTTCGGTTATAATGCCTTTTGCAGTCATGAACAAATATCCGATAACGAAAAAATGACAGACGCTTTCAAGCTATTTCGAACAAATGGCCGAAATGTCTCAGCGAAAAGAAAAGCCCAACATTGCCCCATTTGCAAATGGTGTCCTTCACTTCATGCTAAGTGTAAAATTGCAGTTTGACGTGGTTTTTGTATTTGCTGGTAAAATTGTCCTAATTTTTTAAATAATTTGGAACTTCTGGACATGTTAGGCATCCACTGAAAGTTTGAAATCAGTGTCAGCAAGATTTGTTTTCCTCTGATAAGTTCTCTCTCAAGTTTAGTTTCGCTACAACGGTTTGGATTGCGGGAATGAGTGTTGCCTCTTAGCTTGGCAACAACAACAAAAATCTGGGTGCAGCTTTCACCAAAGGTGTTGTTGTTTTCGTGTTGCACATTAACCGTAACTCACCTTTACCTGTGCTTTTTCCTCGTCTTTTACGCTGTGGCGTTCTTTAGAGAGTTACTGCTGTGCTTTCGATGCGTTTTGGTTGTCACAAATGCACTTGAATTGGCGTCTCTTCTTGATAATAAATCACGTTATGAAAATGCGATAAAACGTGTGTGCTGCTGACGATCGACGGGTATAGTTTTCGCCGTAACGGCGTTTCTTGATAAAACTGAAAGCGAGACTAAGCAGATGCAACCAAATTGTCATAGTGTCAGAGTCCACCTTTGTGGCCCTGCCAGCCTAAGGCGCTGCTCGCTTTCTGTGGTAAACCCATGGATTCTTAGTTTGACCCAGCTTTTTGATCAGTATGACAACTTGTATCTTAACCCTGCTCAGGTAACCTCTAAACACAAACACCGTTGCTGTCCTTGCCCAAAATGGGCAGATTTTGTTTGTTCACTTATACTGGACTAACTGACAGGTTTCGACGCGCGCGCGGGCTTTTGTACAACTTAGCAAGTCTTCTCAAGCATATCCAATCAACAAAAAACAACGTGTTGATTTTGGAATATTTTTTATATAATGAAGAACAAACATGTGGGAAGTGCTCTTAATAAATGAACGAAAAATTAAAGAAAAATCCAAAAATTCCGGCAGAAGACGTCATTGGTGGTCGGTTTAAGGTTTAAACAGAACCTCATTTCAGTCTTGTGGTTCTAACTGCAATAAAAGTAAATTAGGTTGGGACATGAAATTTTTCTATCTTCATTGCAATTTTCAGCCACATAATCAACCTTGCCCAAAATAGGCAATTTTTTTACGATAATCAGGCACATAGGGTAAACGTGCCCAAAATGGGCAAATGCTTTACGACAATTTTTGGGCAATCAGGTTGATCGCAGCACTGCTATTGACCTTCGTGTCTCACATACGGCCAGTCCCGTTGCTACAGGGGGGATTTGGTAGGCTAACCCCCCAAACAGTGCACCAAGCCTCCGCAAATTGAAATATCAATTAATTAGTGGTGTTTTTTGTCAATTTTTACAATGTCAAGGGATCAACAGGGAAACAAAAAACCCACTCTAACCATAACGCTGGGTGATTTTCACACGAACTCACACTAACCATAACGTGGGGCGATTTTCACCGAGATAACCATAACGTGGGGTGATTTTCACTAGGGGCCACGCGGCCAGCACACCTGTCCGGGTGGAAATCACCCGGAGTTAGTATTCCAGTTCCAGGGGTGTGAGTAATCTTTGCAGAAAACTTGAAAGTGATCAATGCAGACAAGTGCTCCCCATCGCTGGCAGTTGGCACGTTAACCTCGTTTTGTTCTGTTTTGATGGTGGACATCCCTGGGTCAAACGTTGCTGCCGTGGCTTACTAATGAACCTACATGCACCAACTCCTCTTGCCCAAATTGGTCAAGGTTACCTTAGGAGGGATATTTGTGGAGGAATTTTGTTACACCTCAGGTAACCATGGGTCAGTTTGGGAAAATTTTTGTACCCCATCGAAAACTACAAAACTTGTGCAGATTTCGATAGGACTAGGACTGCCCGAAAGAGCGTCTAAAAAATGCATTTACCGTTGGACAAAAATTGCTGGAGCCAAGCTCAGCTTACCGACGAAGACAAGAAAGGCCACATCGTGGCTGTATAAAGTGCAGCGGGCGCATACACTCCCGTCGAAACGTAGGTAGGTTGTTCTCGCAGTTGAAGAATGACAAAATTGCTCTAGCATGACCTTTGACCTTTTCTGGTGAGAAACTTGCCACAGGATCTGTCCGTGAAGACAACTGAATGTGTTACTCAGAAAAAGACCGTCACAGAAGATTGTGCTAAAGCTTCCCTGTGAACGAGGTTATAATTGATTATAAAAATGTAAACGTAAAGCGAACGTTGAACATCGTGTTTGCATGTTGCAATAAAACGTTATTGAACATTGCTGCGTATTTCAGGCAAACATAATGAACATGTGCACTGCAAACGCTTGTACTCTGAAAGCAATCATATGCCTGTATGTTGACTTTGGGAAGAGATTTCGTAAAAGTTCACCATTAGCTATACAATAAAAATAATACTTAATCGCCGAAAAAGTGATGACTTATTTACGGCATCTAGCAAAAAAAAACAAAATAGTCCCCTAGTATGATCCTCAATTGGCGTCCAGTGTAGTGTCAGGCATATCTGAGCAGGCCCGAAAAAGGACTATCATGCCATTAACAGCTGCAATTTGTTGCAGAACCAGCCAACAGGATAAATAATAATAAAAGCCTTCGCTCAATAATAAAGTCTTCGAAAACAGCTGCAATTTGGTTACGAATGCAAGGAGTTATTAAAGTTTTCACAACGTTGAAACGCCCGCGCCCACGGCTGGGTTTGTCACTTGTTTAGAGACCGACTTTACCTGGTCTCGTTCGCTAAACCCTTGTGGACCTGATCAGCAAGATTGGGATTTTCACCGCACAGACTTCAACTCCAAAATTATTGCCCCTGCTCAAACGCACCACAAGAAAAAATTAAGTGTGACACGCAGTGGCGTAACCAGCCCAAAATTTTGGAAAGGCCAAAAAATTTTTTGGGGAAAAAACGTTTGACTTTAGGCGAGCAACAGTACTTTTGTTTGGGATCCCGCTTCTCAAAGCACAAAATGACTAGATATGCTATGAATTTTTGGGGGAAATGGCTCCCTGGACACCCCCATATGGCGGCACATAGGCTACACCAGTGGTTGTCAACCTTTTTTGTATTGGTACACACTTTTAAACTTACTCAAAAACCTGTACACCCTGCCATGCACCAAAAAAGTGGTTCTGAAACTTTCATGAGCTGTGGCCCCTTCTAGGTTTAACTAGAGAATACTTAATACAGTTTTTTAAGGAAAATGTTAGGTGCCCGGTATAGACCTATAGGGACCCGATTTCTCTGATTCTAGGGACCCTATTTCCAATTCTAGTGACCCGAATCGGGTCCCTAAAACACCTTAAAAA
>JGI24158J21664_10008909_pt1 | contig 13385 bp, 8 predicted proteins | sample Ectturendosymbi3_FD_21664 | JGI IMG/M metagenome (IMG submission 21664) | reverse complement strand
ACTGTCATCAAACCTCAAAGCAAATTGCTATGGGTGCCGTAAATTATTATTCTTTTCTGTAGGGTGCCGCAAGCCTAAAAAGGTTGGGAAACACTGACCTAGACAATGGTTCAAGAAGAACTGCCTGAATCAGACAAATGTTCGAGTATTTATACCCATTGCCCTTCCGGTCTCCTCGACTCTCATTGGCTGAAATTTACGTCTCGAAACGCCACTCTCGTTTTCGACGAATCACGTTGGAGGACGGTTTTCCGTCGGCACCGGAGGCTCCGTCTACCGTTTTTGCCGTAATCCGGAATTGTTTTCAACGTCCTTTGTTAGTGCTCGTTTTTATCCGTTTAAATCGGGAATATTACTTACAAATCCAAATGGACTGTTACTGTAAATGGTTTCTATAATGTTTTGGATTACCCTCTTCCTAGGTGGGACTTAAAATAAATGTTTAGAGTGCAAATACACAATGGTCCGAATAAATACACATTACAATGTCCTTGTAACTGAATGTCTTTAGTTGTCGCCTTGTTCCAGCTTCATTCTCGTGAAATTCAGTCCATTCGGTGAAGCGGCTTGTGGTGTTCCAATATTCTTTTATGAAACCGTCGATAAACTTCTAAGCTTCTTTTCTTGACTTGATTCAGAAGTAATTGAAATCTTCATTTACTTATTTTTCAGAATCGAAAGATGCTTCATGTTGAGGAAGCAACGCGAACTCAACACTGTGGACGTTGCCAAATCACAATTCACGGTCACTTGAGGGTTTAGGTTTCCGAGCATGCTACAGCGCATCCGCTCAATCTCCTACCGCCCCGTTTTGAAAACCAAACATTCTGAGGGAACTACTGTACAGGATAGTGATTACTTTGAGATGATGGATAAATCACTTCGTGTTAAACTTATTATCGCGAGTTTGCTTGAACATAATTTAAGTGAACAAATCTCACTTTTCAGTTCCTTTAACTGTACACGCAAAGCTAACATTGATGAACGCTTTGGTTCAATTACGTTAAAACCTGACACATCCCTGCCAAACGTCAGGTAGTTGGGCTTTTTTTATCATTGCAATTTCGCTGAAATTTTATTTGCCTCCATGTGTTTAGGTAAAAATTGCATGATGTCATTTTTTTGCAAGTGGCCATCGCCAGGACTAATTTTGCATGTGATCGTTGTCCGAATGTAACACCAAAGTTTGGATGCCCCAACATAAGAAAAATAAGTATTTTCTGACCGCTTGGATTTGATTTTTCCTCAGTTGTTAAATAAATTGTGTGGTTCTTAGCATTTTTTGCATAATTTCATGCAAACCTTTTTCAGATATTGCGAAAACGTATGTATGGGCATTCAATGTACTGATAGGGAAACATTATTTCATAAAGGAATGAAATAAATTTATGATAGATTTTATATGAATAAGATTTCAATACTGTGAATGCGTGGTGGTACGTGAAAACGATGTCCTATAAAAGTAATTAGCTTGACTGATTCGCTTGCTTGTCACCTTTGTGGGGACCCGTAACTTGAATAGGCCTACAGATATGTGCAAGTTTGAATCATCGCAAGGAGATGAAAGCAGACCCGTCGGAAGATTCTTCGAAAGCTTTTGCAGTAAATCGAGAGCTTTCAATTGTTGATGTTTGGAGGGTTTATTTTTTAAAGCTGATGCTGGCTGCTTAATGCTCATTGCACACCTTTGAAACCAAAGCATTCAACACTTAGGCTGCACTTCCAAAAACTGGAATGTTAAGGAAGCAGTGGTTGGTCAATTCGCTCTCGAATATCTAAATAATAATTCTTTGCACGCAGGCTATATAAACTACGTACTATACAAAACTACTATCGCGAATAAATTGAACCATGCAGAAACAAGGACCTCAGTTTAAAATACAAGTAGTCAGTAATTTGTTCAGGCGTTTCACCTGAAACATAGATCAACATAACATTTTTTGAAAATCTAAAATAATGCATAAAATTTCGTGTGAGGCTTTGGTTACCCGGTTTGTCCGCCACCCTGGTTGCAGGCCTAATTCAATTTACACGCACATTAAACTCTGTGAAAAACAGTTTTGATCTTTTATTGCTTGCCCATTCTCTTGAAGCCTTGAGTACTGTACACACAGCACAAAACTTGCATTGATAGATAGGCAAATTATTAGCCTAAATCTACAGCAATCCACTCAAGAAGCTAAATGCCCTCTAGGCGTTTATGCAGTCTATGTTTCATTTAAATGTGTATACACTGTAAAACTATTTAACCTATGTCATAACTGTTCACTGACTATTTTTTTCAGATCACGTTTTTTCTCAACAATTTTTTCAAAAAAACATTTCAAGATTAGGTTTTTGAAAATAGATCCTACATCAGTAAAATAACACCAAAATTTGTTTAAGTGCAGCAAAAAGAGCGGAAGTGAATAGCGGTAGTGAATAGTGGTAGCGATAGCTCAATACTATTTTTATTCAGTAACGGGTGCGATAGCGCCGCTATTGAATTTAACAAATAGCGGTAGAGGTAGCGACGCTATTAATAAAGTAACGGTTGCCCACCTCTGATTGTACATATCAAATACGCTGAGAACACTGATGATAAGGGATTAGGGTTTAGTATTTAGGTAAGTTTGTTGGATTAGAGTTTATGTTAAGGTTAGAAAAATAAATATAACTGACGTCTAACACTAAATCCAATATTTTCCAGTGGTTATAGCCATTCCCCACTGTACCTTGTTGTGGGTATCTGACATCTAACAAAAATGTTTTGATTTGCACAACACACATCAAAAAAAGCAATCGCCAAACTTTTTTCCTTTACTCTGAGCAGCAAAATAATTGATAAGCAATAAGAGGTCAGAAATTTCACAGAGGTCAGAAATTTCGCTTGACACCGGATTATCCAAATTAAAATGTTTGTTCCCATGGGTGGCGGAACCTTTTCCAAAGTGGGGGGCACAAGTGCACGTCGAAAAACTATAGAAAATTTTGTGGTTTGAATTGGCAACTGTGACGTCACAAGTATTGAAATATGACGTCATTAACTACACATATGATGAAGATCAACATTACACTATTTTAGACAAAATTACACTACTGTGAAAACGTATTGGTGAACCATCTGAAATTCCAATACGCTGTTACAGGGGCGACTCCAGTTAAACAAATTCACTCGGGCTCATCGCACCCTTTATACTCACTGAATGCAATCGTTCGAGGCTTGCGTCGCTGAAATTTGCATTCATTCTGGCTGGCACTATCGCTGCTCTGTGACGTTAGTTACTTTGCGTGTCAATGAATGAGAAGTTATCATGATAACTTCTCCACTGTTGAGTAACATGCATCACAGAGCTATGATAACGCCAGTTGGTCCTCTGCTTACTATGCTCATTTATATTATCCCGAGTTACTAGACAATTTATCGTTCGTTTGAAATTATTCCCGAAATGGGAACTGTCCACAGATTGGAATTTAAATCCGTTCTATGCAAATCCATTTGCTTCAAAACACATTCAATCTGATATGAATTAAATATGAAAAAATACTTAATCGCAGTTGGCAGCTCGGGCTCGAACGGAAGAGCCCGAGCAAAGCGCGAGAGAACGTCTACTACGAACGAGATTGTTTTATTCAGGTCACCTGCAACCAGGAATATAGTGGGGTGGGAAGGGCGTTCCCACGCCTTTTTGCACTAGTAACGTCACTTGAAGATTTAGATTACATTAAAACATGGCTGCGATCTCACAGAAGTGCTAGCGACACGCAGATTTGCAATGCTGGTCAAAAGTCTACATGAAACAGGAAGATCCAGTGTGGATATTGTAGGCGAATGCACCCTTTATTCGAACTATTTGGTGCATACTTCCTTTTTATTTGGTAACGCCGTTTCTACACCTCTTTTTATAGCACTACACCCCTGCCTGCAACATGAACGCAAAAAGCCAGACATGGAACGAAAATATATGAACAGTGGCAAGGCCCAATGAAAAGATACCAAGTTAACAGCTTCAGTGTGAAGTTGGTGCAGGCACAAATATACAAAGCAAACAAACTCACGTTCTACAATATAAATCGTAATCGAAAACTCGGGCTAAGCCCGAGGAGCCCGTGCCCGGAGTCGCCACTGCGCTGTTAAAAACACCAAGATCACAGCTTAAAACCAGAGAAAATGACACAGTATTGATACCTGTCACAAACACATTCAAAATCACAACTTTTCCACATCTAGAACACAGAAGTAACATAACTGAATACTCATTCTGCAACTGCATTAGATACCGGAACGCAAAGACAAGACATAGCATATGTAGCAAGTTGTCTATAAGGATGCCGAATGTGTTGCCGATGCAAAAATAAAATGTAGCTATTTAGTATTTTTTTGTTTTTTTATTGATCGCATGCAAAGCGACGGATTTATTCAAGGACAATTGGCGGCAGGCCAAAGCCTGAATAAAGTTTTTGTCGGGGCGGTTGCGGTGAACGCTTTTGACCAAGGAGCGCTACGGCGATTCACTCATTGGCCGTGGATCAAATACCCAACCTTCCAATTGGGAGGCGGACAAAGTACCACTGAGGTAATAGTTAGTGCTGCCCATGCAAAAACAAAAACACAATTGAAACTGATCTGTCAAATATTTCATTTTGTGTATAAGATTCAGAAAAATTTCACTATTTAGAATGGTGTTAAAACGCTTGAAATTGCACCAATTTTTAGATGGTGTGGCACGAAATTTTTTCTACACACAAGCATGTAAAATTACACCATTTTTGTAAAAAATTGTGTAGTATTGCACCATCTGGCAACACTGTTTGGCAACTCCAATGCGACAAGCAAGCCTGAGCACGGTGACCAGATTTTGCATGCTGTACGTATTCTGCCAAACATTTACGAAATCCTACCAATTTTCAAATGATATTGCCAAAATACTGCCAAAATTCTGCAAAATTACTTTCACGATTTACTTTAACAACGAACTCAATACTAATTGTGTTACTTAAACTTATTTAGGCAAATTCGAAATTAAAAAGTGAGGGGCCAGGCCCCCCCAGAAAAAACAGTGGGGTGGCCTAGGCCCATGCAGCCCCCCGGGTTCCGCCAGCTATGTTTGTTCCTACACATATGCCATGACCAGGGACGTTTCTACGGTGGGCAAGGGGGGCACAATGCCCCGGTCACCAAATTACAGGGGGGCGCCAAAAAGACTGAACAATGTCACAAGCACTTTCTTCAATATGGCACCTTTTCTCCCAAATTACTTTAGGTCGGTCCCGTTGCCACAAGGGGGCTTTGGTGGGCGTAGCCCCCCAAACAAAACTCTAAGCCCCCCAAACTCAAATGTGAAACACAATAAATCAGTGGAATTACTGTCAATCTTTAGAATGACGAGCCCCCCCGCAAAACCGCAAAGCCCCTATTGAAAACTTTCTGGCGACGGTTCTGCTTTAGGTTCAAACATGGGGCGTCAATCTTTTTTTTACCATTTAAATATAACCTCAGTACATGATCTGACACATAACACGTGCTTTGATAGTAATGTCCTGCACAGCGAGTTACTGTACGTATATTGTAGACAGGGAAAAATGCAATGAAGGTTCCAATGCAAATAGATTCCAATGCAAATATAACTCCAAAGTATTCCTCTATTCCAGGGGTGGGAACCTACGGCCTGCGGGCCAAATGCGCCTAGCTTCAACATTTGACATGGCCTGTATCAGAACTTTCGTTACTCAATTTAGATTGCAAGATCTCGTCAAAACGAAGTTCCATGATAAGCAGTGTAGCAGTCACGCTAGCGCGGCCGCTACATGAAAGCAAAGTCGGCCAAAGCAAGAAGGGAAAGACCAAGCAAGCGACACTTAAAAGTGACTTCCATGCATATGGAATGAAGAGCTCCCTTTGGCCGAAACGTTTGGCGCTCTGAAGGCACTAATACCTGCCTGAACAGTGCCATCGAGGTTTCTGGGTGCAGGCCCACACTGAAGGTGTGCGAACACAACCGGGCCGCACACGCTTCAACAGGTACTTAGACAATAAGTCAGAAGCCTCTCTCCCTTATGTTATATGAAGCCTCTGCCCTCTATCCCTCGTGGTAAGATCAACGTAGAATTTTAGGGAAAAATAAATTGTTATTTGTGGCTCACTAGTGATAAACCACAATTTATGTGGCCCGTGATAGTGAATAGGTTCCTCACCCCTGCTCTAATCTGAGGACAGCATTTGGATATTGCGTCATTTTTGTAGCAGCCTACTGGCCTCATTGTTCTTGGAAGAGATTGGTACTGGTGTGGCAAACCTATGTCTGGATGACCCTGTTCAAAACCTTCAAGGGTCGATTCACCCTGATTTCTCCTGAAAAATCAGCTTGATTTATTTTGGTGCGGGATTACTAATCAAGTAACACTTTTGTTAATGCTAGATTTCTTTGGTTGGGAGTCTGTATGAGGGTGATTGTTCTGCACATAGAAACTAGTGTTGAACGGATCGGATATTTTTGCAATCCTAATCCAGTCCAATATTTTAATTGTGTGATCCAGTCCGATCCTAATCCGGTAGCAGAGATAAGCATGGATCAGGACTGAAGCCAATTTTGGCCGGATCAGGGCTGGATCGGACTGAGAAAATTTCTGTTGTTTTAATATTATTATTCTGAAAATATCAAAAATTTTAGTTGTGATCGTTTTCACAGGTTTGCTAAATGATACAGTAGTGTAAATTTTGCCATCAAATGCAAAAACTCTGCTGGGGCTATTTTGCAATTCGAACTGTAGGCCTATCCACCTTTGTTCACATATAAGGTTGAGTTCTAGTAGCAACGTGAACATAGTTGAGTGGTTAGTGTTTATGCCTTCTGTGCGATTGTTCGTTGGTTCTGATCTCACCATTTCCTTAGGCTTAGCTTGTAGGGGTTACACCTTTGATAAGAGTGCTTTTAATGTAGGCCTCCTTTTTCGAAACGTTTAGGGTTTAGGCTTAGGTTTACGTTTAGGGTGTATGTTTAAGTTTCGGTTCAGGGTTTACCTTTAGGGTTTAGATTTACGGATGAGGTTTCGGGTTCAGGTTTTAGGTTTAACTTTTCGGTGTATGTTTTGGGTTTAGGTGTGAATTTTGGGTTTAGGTTTAAGTTTTGGGTTTAGCTTTTGGGTTTCGGTTTTGAGTTTAGGTTTTGGGTTTAGATTTTGGGTTTAGGTTTTGGGTTTAGGTTTTGGATTTAGGTTTTGGGTTTAGGTTTTGGGTTTAGGTTTTGGATTTAGGTTTTGGGTTTAGGTTTTGGGTTTAGGTTTTGTTTTAGGTTTAGGGTTTTAGGTCATGTAACAAGGACCTTGCACTAATCCTAGTGCATCGTCCTTGTCACTTGACTAATCCAAGTAATCGGATTCTCCTAATGACAAAATAACTCCAGCTGTGCTTTTCCCTCTGATGCCAAATAAACACTTCCTTGTTAAATTTTGGACACGCCAAAAGGCTGGGTCTATTTTACCTCGTAGCCTATTTGGCTAAAGGCAACATAGTTCCAGTAGTTCTTTTGCCTCATGAGGCAAATTAAAGATAAATGATTTTGCATTGGCGGATCAGGACTGGATCGGACTGATGATTTTCAAAAATTTTGTGGATCAGGACTGGATCGGATTCAATTTTATTGGATCAGGACTGGACTCGGACTGAAAAATTTTACAGTGCGCTCATCTCTGTCTAGTAGTACTGTCTAAATATTTGATCCAGTCTGGTTGATAACCGAAAAAAATGTGATTGAACATTTGACTGCAGTCACCAACGCAATTTGGATATCCGTAGCTGATCCGGTAGAGTTTTTTTCGAAATCCAGTCCGATCTCGATCCGGTTCTGAATTGCAGAATCTGGTTGGATCACAATCTGGAAACCAGATCATGTTCAACATTGATGGAAGCGAGTGAAATACAAGTGTTTTTGCACTAATTATGTTATAGCATCTTTGCATATTGGTTGAACAAGCATTCTAGAAAATACTGAGATGAAAAAACAGAAATCTTATTTTGAAACAACCGGTTAAGTGGTGAAGATGAACAAAGATTTGGATTTAAATCCGGCGGATTTTCAGGTTTGTGATGGATTTGGAGAGGCTAATCCCAGTCACTGGTGCTTTCCGCTGAAGTTGACATCAATTAAAAAACTTTGAGAGACAATGGATGACTTACGAAGTGTTCCTTGAAATTTTTAGCATGGAAAAACTGAATAATTTATTGTACTGCAACTGTAGTGTAAACTTTTTTACCGAATTACTCCATTTCACTTTTCCGCCCGAACTAACTTGAGTTGGCATGCTAGACTTTTTCCGCTGCATGTTATGGTCTGTTGTAAACCACGTGATCGTCTGAGACAGAAACCACGCTAAACGCGGAGAGTATTTATTGTCAATCAGAAGTGCCGAATGGCCGTTACGATCTGGTTCGTTGAACAGTGTTGTAGCTGTGTTTAGTGGAGGAGTTGTAATTGTGCTCAATTTTTGCAATCTTGAGTTTTGATCTTAGCAACAGTGCGTAATTATTTCTTTTTGTTTCATATGTCGACTTTTGCTCAGGGATGAAGATGTGTAACACACACGAAAATATTTTCCTTACGCAATAAATTGTGATCGATTCGCTTGGTGTGAGTAACTGCTGTGGCTTTACAATTATTGCTGAATGATAAGTACAAGCTTGAATCATTGCATGAAGATGGGAGCAGAACCAGGCAGGAGATTCCTCAAACAGCCGGCTGCAAAGCTAGAGCCTGTAATTGTTGCTTTCGATAAGGAGAGGCTAATCCCAGCCGCTGGTGCTTTCCACTGAAGTTGACATCAATTAAAAAACTTTGAGAGACAAGGAATGACTTACGAATTGTTCCTTGAAATTTTTAGCATGGAAAAACTGAATAATTTATTGTACTGCAACTGTAGTGTAAACTTTTTTACCAGATTACTCCATTTCACTTTACCGCCGGAACTAACTTGAGTTGGCATGCTAGACTTTTTCCGCTGCACGTTACGGTCTGTTGTAAACCACGTGATCGTCTGAGACAGAAACTTATGCAATAAATTGCAATCGATTCGCTTGGTGTGGGTCACTGCTGTGGCTTTACAATTATTTCTGGATTTGGATTGGATTTAATAAATTCTGCTTCAGCAGGTTTGTATTGGACTTACATTTGATAACCGTGTTTTGAACTTCTTCACAACTTCCAGTTCTGTTTCGGAGCTGTAGATTGCTGCATTTAATCTGTAAGTTTGCTCCAGTTAAGTTTTCCACATCTGTCTAAATTGCACATCTTGTTTGTATTTGGATCACATACTATCCACTGATGCAAGCTACAAACAAATATAAGGCAATTGTATGATTTTCATTGATTCCGTCTCTTTTCTTGACCCATGATCGTTACAGTGTTTTATACAGGGTGTCCCAGTAGTGGCGTACCATGCAGATTTCTATGAAAATACATATAAATAACAATTTTTTTGATCGCAATCGTAACAGATGCTCAAATTGTTCACCCTCTGCATTAAATGTGAAACATAAAAAAAAATTGTTAGATGGTGCGCGACTTGAAACAAAAAAAAAAAAAATCATTATATGGTGCGCGACTTCTGGGACACCTTGTATATGTGAGCCCAGTGTTAATGATTCACTTGTGCTGTATTTGTTGGCCTACATGGTCATTTTTTGTCCATTTTGCTGTTCTTACACTTTATAACTGAGCTTTTTATTGCATTTGATGCTAAAACCTGGCCTTCGCGAGTTTCGGCCAGGACAGCCGACTGCTGGACAGACGTGTTCTAGGAAAGTTCCTGCAGTCCCAACATCGACCCTCCCTCACAAAGCCACCAAGACTCAAGGTTCCTGCCCACAGCGATCCGATGAAGTGTTAAAGCTTTTGCAAGGCTAATTGGAAATGCTTTTGCCTTCTCACAAGAGAATCTGTTGAGAGATTGCCAACTCCGAATACATCAAATATTGAGAGGGCATACCAGGATTTTTCCGAGAGCCTGCTATCCACAGCCAAACAATGTATCCCACGTGACCGTCGGAAGAACTATGTGCTATGCTGGGACAAAGAGTGGGAGACCCTCCATCGCTCCTTCATCCAAGCCCCAGTGGGGTCTGACATTATTAGTGTCACTTCGTCCCTACTATCTCAGCTATAACAAAAGCAGGAGTGATGGGAGGAAGCAGTAAATTCCATCGACGTCTCGCACTCTAGTTACAAGGCGTGGAGAACCATTAACAAACGTACTGGCAGGTCTGGACACTCCTATCGACTGTGCCCCATCTCAGCAAACTCCATCGCCTCACAACTCTGAGACGCCTTGCTGGCTCCGGTTGGGGTGTTGGAGCAACAACTCTGTGAACAGCCACCCTAGCTCTGGTGGATTTAACCGCAGAGTACTGCATGCCTGTCTGGTGCCGCAGTGCTCGTAGCCGCCTTATCGACCCTGCCATCAACAACGCCTTGCGATTTGTGACTGGATCCCTACGTCCTACACCAGCAGACAACCTTCCAATCCTCACAGGCATCCAGCCTGCTGAGCTTCATCGCAACGGAGCCACATTGTCTCAAGCACGTCGTGCCATGGATCTTACACACCTGCTCCACTCAGTGCTCACCTGTCTATCGAGTGCAGATGTGCCTCAAATCAAGACACCCATTTCTACCCGCCACACAACAACTCATCAGTTTTTCTGACAACAACATCCGTGTGGCACACTGGGCGGATCACCAACAGAATGTGGAGTGGGCGGACAACCACACAAGACTTCGCATTTTCATCCCTGACACTAGCACCCACCCGTCTGGAGTGACCCTCCCAAGAAGAGCCTGGGTACGGCTTAACTACCACTGCACCAGTGTCCTGTTTGCATAAATAGGCATGGCCTCCTCTGCGGCCTGTGAGTGTGGCACAGAAGAACAAACCGTCGACCATGTTGTCCTCCACTGTCCAATCCATCGACCTCCTCATGGACTGCACCGTTTGACGGTTCTGGGCGATATAAATAAATAATTAAGCGAGACCGGAATAACCGTCACTTGAAATTATGCATACACTGACGACCTAGCATTCATGCGTGCTGACTGACACGGGCAGGCAGTGGTAGGGGTGCTGAGCAACGTCACGGCAATCGTTAGTGAATATCTCCAGACTAGAACCTAAAGCTTTGCGGCCTGTAAGTTAGGGGAGAAGAACACACCATTGACCATGTTGTCCTCCAATGTCCAATCCATCGACCACCCTATGAACTGCATGGGCAGACGGTTCTAGATGATGAGACACCGAATGACTGCTCAACACCAGTCCCGAGATCTAGTGCGGCCAAGCAGTGGTTAGAATAACTGGCTCAAAAGAATGAGATGCTTATAGTGCTTGCCTTGAAGTCTAGAAAATGCCTACTACTGCAGTGCTATGACCAGAAAATGGGCCATGAGTTAGTTTCCAAGATATTTCATGGTATTGACTTTTTTGCCTCTTGAGGCAATCACTGCATTTAATTTATTTATTCATTTATTGTTTCATATGACACAGCCAATAACAGGAACTATTCAACGAGTCATCGCGTAATAAGGAAGCCAATTGTTAGTGAACATTAGAATAAATAATGAACACAAAAGGCAAAATCATTGGTCAATAGATTTTGCCTTTAGTATTTTGCATTTAGAAGAACATGATTAATAGAAATTTTGATTTAAACAGGATTTGTATTTTGAAACTGTCAGTTTATCAGATTTGGATTTGGATTTTGAAGTGAAATTGTCGAATTGGACTTGGATTTGAAAAACCGTTCATCTCTGCTAAGTGGTCTAGCGGATAGAGCTCGCACCATAGATGCTGGTTGGCTTGTTTCGAGTGACTTGTAAAATGGTTCTTGCGACCTATCCATCCAGAAACGCCCTTACAGTTTCCCATCTGTACTCACAGTGACCTAGCTATAACAGGGTTGCCAGATGGCCGGCATTTCACCGGCCTGGAGGTATTTTACTGCTAATTTAGCAGAGGCCGGTAAGAAGCCGGTATTTTGAATGTCTGTGCCTGAAGCCGGTATTTTGAAAATAAATGCATTGGAATAACTCCAAAAACAACTAACGCAGAACTTCTAAAATTATAATGACTCTAATAGTGAAACTTGTCAGCAGTGGCATAGCCAGGTCAAAAATTTGGAGGGCACAAAAAATTGGGGGGGGCTAAATGTTTGATTTTAGGCGAATAATGCTATTTTGTTTTGGCAAAACGCTTCTCAAAGCACAAAATGACTATATGTTCTAAAAATTTTAGGGGTCAAAAAAATTGGAGGAGAACCAAAATGTTTGATTTTAGGCAAATAACATTATTCTGTTTGGAAAAACGCTTCTCAAAACACAAAATGACTGTATCTTCTAAAAATTTTGGGGTCCATGGCCCTTTTGGCTCCCCCTGGCTACGCCTATGCTTGGCAGGACAGTTCCTTCAGCGAAGCTCATTTAACTCCGAAATAAAGGCAAATTTCTTATTACTTCTAACTTAACAATACTCATATTCAGTGGCGTAACTGGAGGTTTGAGCCAGGAGGTGCAAAACATAGCTGAAGGGGGCCCACTAGCCAACACACTAAAAAAAAGTTAAAAAATAATAATGAATCTGTAGCACCCAGGAGGAAGTCCTGATTTCTACTAAGATAAAGTTTGATATGAGCCTGGTACTCAAAAAGTCCTGCCTCCGAAAACTAGCGGCCAGTCCAAGAAAGCTGTTGTATTCCCTTGCGGCGATACGTTCACAGATAAATGCCAATAAACCATGGTCAGTCGATACACAACCAGTCACAGATTTAAGGAAAACAAGCTTTTAGAAAAATGTCCGTACCAGGACCAAGCGGTTACGAATAAATTCCTGGCGAAAAAAATTCGATCAGAAACTATGGAATTTTAAAGGCCAAAAGAAATTCATCTGCACGACAACGCCATCACATTTCAAAATAAAGGATAACGCGGCGATCTGCGACCAACATGTTCTTCAGCCCGCAGGCGCTGCAACAATCAACGCGTGAGGAATGCGCGAAACTCGACAGGAGGAATTGCTTGGACGTAACAGAATGCGAATATCGTGGATGTCTATACTAGCTAAAAAAACGAAAACACCTCAAAAGACGCAAAAAAAACAACAACCTACTGAAAATGAAAAGATTACTAAATACCAAAATTTCAGCTAAAGACAGCCCAGTTTTTGCATTTAGCTTTCCGGGGCGGGGGCGGCCGTAAGTGAATATCTCCAGACCGGAACCTAAATCTTTGCGGCTCATAAGTGTGGCGAGAGGAACACAACGTTGACAATGTTGTCCTCCAATGTCCAATCCATCGACCTACCATTGGACTGCATGGCCAGGCGGCGGCTCTAGATGATGAGACAATCGAATGACTGCTCAACAC
>JGI24158J21664_10008907_pt1 | contig 13387 bp, 6 predicted proteins | sample Ectturendosymbi3_FD_21664 | JGI IMG/M metagenome (IMG submission 21664) | reverse complement strand
TCTGAGCTGCCAGCACGCAGTGAGGACAAAGCCTCTTTAATCAGAAGTAACACAAAACGGCAGAGAAACTGTACAACACGACACTGACTGTCTCAAAACAGAACACGGACTAAAACACAGACGTCGGAAAGAGACAAAGCACCAGGGAAATCGTCAAAGCAGACAGCAGGCCCATAACCAGGGGGGGCGAAGCCCCACTTGCAAAATTTTTCGCCTCCCCTGGAAAAATGTGTTGGGCATAGTTTCAAACTATTGGACATGGTTTAAAAAATGTGTGCCCCTCTCAGAAAACATTCCGCCCCACCTGGTGTCCCAAGCTGGTTATGGGCCTGGCAGGCAGTCACCCCAAGAAAGCGGGAACGCCGATAAAATCAGAGAAACACAGTGGAAACCGCCTAAAAACTGATGAACACGGGGAAAAAACGTACAAGACAACCGTATGCATCTTTAAAATGCAACGACTTCATTGCGGTTTCAGCGAAACCTACAGAAATGCACTTCACTTCAGGATATTCTTACACATGCCATTGTTTTCTTGAAAGTTTACAACATAAGAGAGGCAGGCCCGTAACAACGAGGGGCGAAGCCCCCCTGCAAACTTTTTCGCCCCCCTAGAAAAATGTGTTGGACATAGTTTAAAAGTGTTAGACATTGTGCAAAAAATTTGGGCCCCTCTCAGAAAACTCTTCGCCCCACCTGGTGTCCTAAGCTGGTTATGGCCCTGAAGAGAGGTAGTTTAATTGTGTCAACAAAGTGTTATGGGGAAGAAGGCAGCTGCCCTCAAGTGGCTCTCCCTGCGGCATTTCCTAAACGCTTACCAAACCTGTCGATACGAGAGCAACGACTGTTACCCGTGCTGGATGTATTCCGTGCGAGCTTCGTACGAATACGCCCTAATCAAGGCGGGGCAGCATTCCTGCTGCAGATGGTGACCAAGACCCAGCATGCTGCCGTTGAACACCGAGGGGTTCACTGCAAGCAAGATCAGGGTCATCCAGCTGCTACCTTGCAAAAACAAGGCACCCGTCATCGTCCTTCAGGAGACCCACTGCGCTACCACAGAAAAGCTAGTGATTCCCAACTTCTCACTAGTTTCAGCGAACTCCATCCCTGCACAACTCGTGAAGAACGGGACACACAAGACGGAGGAACCGCGAGACCACAAGGCTCGTCAACAAGGAGGTGTCCGACCTGTGGAAAATCTGGCCCGTTCACGCCAGAGGAACTTGTTAACGCCCTAAAGCACATAGAGCCAGGAAAATAAACGATATTGGATTCTATTTTCCAGGAGTTTATACTCCACACTGGATCAGTACTCAAATCCTGGTTATGCTGTATCTTCGTTTCTTGCATGCGCCAATTCAAAATTGCCAAGATCTGGAGAAGAGCACTGGTAGTTGCGATCTCTATGATGTAAAAGCCTTTAGGGTACCAAAAGATACATCGCCCTATATCAACATGAGTTTCCCCCAAGATCCTCGAGAGGCATATCTACGCTGAACGCTCCTTTCGATCCAATCATCGATGCATTACTCCAGCAAGCAGGGATGGATTTAGTGAGCGCGGGCCCATAGGCCATCTAAGTTTTTAGGGCCCCACACAGGTGTGACCTATTTGGTCGCTTGTCTTGAAAGCGTGCGTGGAAGTATGCCCTCTTGTCTGTAGTGCCCACTCAAAAATTTATCTTTTGTGGTGTCGACTTTGGTTCATCGATTGCCTTATTCTAAGCTTTATTTCGAGAGCATCGCAAAAATTCCTCTCTGGTAACTCTGGTGTGCTACAGATACTGTATGACTTACCCTTGTCTGCAGTACAGTCTTACATGAACATAGTAGATTTTTTTGTTTTTGACAATTTTAAAACTAAATGCGTGAATATAACAGTGATATATGTTTTAGATGCCATGAAGCACGAGCCTTGGCTAAGAAGTAATCCAGTTTCAAAGTCTTTTTTACGCAGTTAGGCCATAGACACTGTTTAGCAACAATGGCATTTATTCTAGATAATTATTTGTGTTGATTAATCATGTAGGCGTACTGTGACGGTTTAATCACGATTATAGCCTCAACGGTTTTATCAGTGGTCTCCGATTACCTTGTGGCCAAATAAAAAAACAGTTTTGTCAAGTATTCAGAAACCCACCTGTGCATAGGCGAAAAATGTTTCAACTTTCATCCGATGTTGCCGCCCTATCCTACGGTAAATTCGAAATTATTCAGCTACAGCGCGAAGAGTCAGCAAACAAAATCTAACGAAAGTAGAAAGATGCTATTTATTTTGTAAGTGTTTGTTGAAGCATTGACACTGCCATTACTTGCAGATAATCTGTTTTCTCGGCCATAAAACGCATGTGACCAAAATGAAACTGAATTGAAGTTTTTCCCAGTCGATTAGATTTTGTTATTTAAACACTAATGGATTTGAAAAAAGACCCAACTCCTTGCGGTAGCATGGCTAGATCAGCGTTTCCCAAGTTTCTTGAGCGCGTCCAAAATCTGAGTTTGGTGAACACCTGTCGATTCAAGCCTCAAACAACGTATGAAAAAAATGATTGTATGGATGAATTTTGGCAGCAAGCTGCTAAGTTCGTTTTCAATGTCAGCAATCTACTCTTTTCTCAAGTGCCCACGCTATATAGACAGACACAGACAAGCAATCGTAACGTTGAAAACACAGTTAAATACACAACCCAGGTTTGGATCACCTCTGCGCGACCCATTTTTTTACGCTTCTCCAAACTTTGTGTTTTGTAAATCAGAAGCGCGTGTCGTGCAAACAAACCAACCTCAATCACAATGGCGGCCACGATGACTTCTTGCTCAACTGCAATATTGGCTGAAAAAAACATAGTGCAGATCTTGCACTTATAGCACCGAGGTTTTCACAAGCGCTTTCACAAGAAAGTTTTACGAGCAAATGTTGGCTTCCACCCAACGTAGAAACTTGGAACCTTACTAAAAACAAACTTTTAAAACTTGTCAATTCAATGAAAGCCTCTTTATTGGCTTAAATATAAACATAATTATTCAGAAAAATAAGCGCCAGAAATAGGCACACGTTGTGGATGATGCTTTAAAATCAAGGGGCATTATTTATTTCAATGTTGACACTTTGTTGTTGTTTGCCCCCCCCTATCAAAATTTCTGGCTACGCGCCTGGTGGGTAGGATCAATATATTTTATAATCCAATGTTTCTTTGTCAAAAAATTGGTTTAAACGTGTGTTGATCGAGCCTTGACAAAGACAAGCTTCGCTTTCCCGTTACGTTGTTTGCGCGCTCTTGCAATGCCTCCTATATGTCGGGAAAACGCAACGTGTTTGAGCAAACCGTTTACAGCTTTGGAGCTCGCAAAGCTTCTGCGTATTAGCAGGCCAATACCGGTCATCGGTTGATTTGCACAGCCCCAAGACCATTGGTAAATGTCAACTGAATCTCTGTTGATTCTCGAATTCACGCCTGATCTTGACGCAAACATCCTCTCGATGTCTCCGTGTATTTTTAACCTGTAGCATAGCTTTGTGCATCAGGCGTGACGTCATATTGTCATGACCATTAGGACGTATGATGGTGAGTCACGTGACGCATGCTAACCCTGCATGTCACTGTCGTGAGGGTTTTTGTGCTTTTGTTCAGTTTTAAACGCCCTGTTCTCACTGCTGGCTGCAAAAACGTTTCAAGCAAGCTTACTGAAGCTCATATGCTACCGCACTGATAACGGTAATTGTGTTTACCGAAACACTTAGGAAATGTCTCGTACTTCCGTCTTCACAGGTTCACATAGTCGAACGCTCAACTCACGTTTCAGACAGCTGCTGCTTCCCTTCTGATGTACTGGGTCAAATTACTGCGTGCTTCCTGCAATTCCTGCAATCGTGTTTCAGAAAGAACACCTACTGCTGATTTCAGCGACTTGTGTGAGATTTGAAATGACAGCTTACTTCCAGGTTACTGACAGTTTTTACAACAAAACTGGGTAAGGTTACCTTACCCTAGTTGTTTTGCAAATAGCATGTGTTTGCTAAGGGAAGCTGCTGATTAAAATCATCAGTCGCAAACCTGTGTAGAAACAATCGTTTTCGCCGTTGTTAGAGAGGTCAGGCTTTGAGGTACATAAAAAACTGATTTCGATTTGGGAACTGGCCAAACTGGTCCGAATGAATGTGGCAAAAACTGTGTGACTTGCTTACCAAGTTATCACGTCTACAAATATTTTGAGTGGTTTTCGTACTTTCAGGGCTGTTTCTATGGTTTTCAATGTGTTAATAGATTTATATTGCTGTATNGCAGCCAGTTTGACCAGATTTTACAAAAACAGGTTAGCACCATAAAATCGTCGAGGTGAAAGGTGAGAAACGTGATGGTGAGATCATTAGTCCACTCCTCTCAAAGAATAATGTGAATTATGATAAATGCAAAGCAAGACCGCGGCAGCACAGCAATAGCATGGAACGGTTAATGTTAACTGAAAGAAACGAGATTTTGTGTAAAACGACGAAGATGCTTGCTATCAAAATGCTCTCAATATGTTCAGACAATATAAACGCACCAGAATGTGAAAATTAAAAAAGTTGTGAACAAACTTGGTTTGGGTGCCCCAGACGACATGCCGCACTTACAAACGATGCACCGGGTCCATGAGCAAAAATATCAATAGTCTTCTCTGTGAGAATGATCTCCGTTGTCAAATCTCCTTTTTGTATTGTGGGTAGCTCATCCCATGGGCGTCCGATGGGGGATGGGGTGCAGGGGATGCCTTGGTCCCCTGGATTTAAATATTTGACATTATCTTATTACATTTTTAGCAAAAAAGTGTGTTTTGTTGGTTTACAGCAGATAAAATGAAATTTCACCACTTTTGGCCCCCCTGAAAAAATCGCCTTGGCTGCCCTGGATAAATCCACTATTGCCCTCTGTAAAAAATCTATCCGCCGCCTGTGCGCATCCCAGTATGTTTGACAGACAAAATCTTGGTAGAGTCCACGCAAAGACTAACCACACACGTAGGACTGTCCAAGAAGTTGCATTTTTCATCAGAAGTGAAACGTGTAAATGTATAGCATTTCCAGCGGTCATAAAAACGACGAGCTAATTCACATGTAAAAATATCGTGTATCAGCAAATTAATACAACTTACCTTGTGCAAAAATTTTCTTTGTGCCTAACGTTTGGGCGTGTCCGTCCGGCCCTTCCACTAGTGGGTCGGCAAACTGCGGCTCTTAAGCTCCTCTGAAGTTGCTCTCTCTGGATTTGATAAAACTTGGAATTTAAATTTGCATTTGATCATGATTACTATTGCAATTAAAGTTGAGTACAATTTTGCTTGTGTTCATATGAAGTCGCAAGAAGCATAAAACGGTGTCAACGCTTTGTGGCTCCTCGCCGGTCATATCGAGTGAAAAATGAAGCGGAGTGTCTTTTTGAAAAACGTTGCCGACCCCTGCACTAGGCCAAATAGGCGGCGGCCTAAAGCGAAGCCTTCAGGGTGGGCAGAATCCGCTTTTTTCTTGGTTTGCATGTCCCAAATGTTTTAGTGTGACATGTAACGGGGACGTAAATATTGAAGTTTCACTAGGGCGCAGAACTATCTCGGACCGACCTTGGGCATGTGTTGGAAACAATTTGCTTGATCTCTCAGCAGATGCTACATCAGTAATTCCAGTTGCATTCTTAAATTTACGCTGAGGGAAACGCTAGCATTTGGGAGGTTATAGTCTAGCTAGAAAAAGGGACCAAAATCTCTGTGCATGTGTCATGATGCGCATCATGCGTGCACGTTTGAAAAATAGAACAAGACTTGGACTTTTCTTTATGTGATAGTAATTTTGGTTAATAAATATAATTTTCGAAAACATGCGACGTTTTAATCTGAAGGTTTTCTGAGTTTAAAAATAACCTGTTCCTTTTCACGGCACAGACACATAAAACAATTTAAAATTGTGATTTTCAGGTTATTTGCTGAAATATGAATGTATTTCGAGAGTAAAATTTAATGCATCGCTCCTGCATATTAGCACAATCCTGCTTTCCAGACCTTTCTCCAAAAATTTTGTGCTGAACTCTTGTGCAGATATAGATGTCATTAAGAAAACTGCATTCCAACATTTTTTGAAATAACACTTGGAAATGTTGTAATTTTCGAAGAAAGGTGATTGGAAACATCACATCGTCCTTGCCATAGCATATAATAGAAAAAGTTTCAGACAGAACTAAGTGCTTCCATCAGTTCATTCACTCAAAATGCGAGGTAATCTCTGAGGAGTAAGTAACGTTATGAAAATATAGATGAAAATTTGTCTGTAGTCCACCCGGACCACCAAGAGTAAGGTGTTAGGTTGGAGTCATTTTGTTCATTCGGTAACATTATGCAGATATTCTTTTGATGAAAAAACTGACAACTTCTCGAGGTGCATAAAGCTATTGCAGTGGTTGGAAGTCAAGGTGTCCATTGGGCTGCGTAGTTTCATATTTGAATTGTGGTACCAGTAAGCCTGAAATCAAAATCAAGTGCTAGTCTAAGTATCAGGACCATTTTTTGGAATCTCCCGTTTGGTGTTGCGTTGAATGTGCAATTCACCAGGAGAGGGATGTGCGCGAAGAATAGCACCCATATATACGTGGCGTGAACATTCAATAATAGAGTAATCGTGGCCTGTGATCTCGATTGCTGCTTGCTGCCACACTGTGAAGCTTTGTGCACTTCCCGCAGGGGCTTTCCGGTCCCAACACTTTCATTAAGCTCTGTTCCATACGTCGAATGGTGCTCGCTTTTGTATCAGTTTTACAAAATTCATTTGGTTGCTACTTGTACACCCTGTAATGTTACACGAATTTTCAGAAAGTAATCTATTAATTTGGAGAAAGGAATTTTTCGCTTGGTCTTGCTGTTGCTATCGTGATTTCAGTAACATTGCGTGCGCAAGTTTCACTTCTTACTACAGTGCAATTCCAGATTCATTTTAACAGAGTTGAGTACATTGACACAAATGCTAAACGTTTTCATTCAAATTAGGGTCAATTCGCTGAGACAGCAAAACAAATTTGTTGAGCAGGTTGTCTCTTAGAGCACCCCTGGACATAAATAATTTTCTTCGCTGCGTTTAAAATTGATGTCAGAATCGTGGTTGAATGTGGATTAGTGATGGAGTCTGTGCGGGCAAATTCTAGTGAGGTTGGAATCTGTTGGATGTTCAACGCAGATGTGCACTGAGTTCTGGGCCCAGACACACTGTGCATGTATAGTGCCATGAGTAAATTAGGTTACTGTACAATATACTTGCTCAAAAGCACTGTTCATGACATTACACTTGTGCGTGAAGAGATCAGCATTTTGTGTGATTTGCGATATGTCTGGTCTATTTGTAATGCGGATGGAATTGAATTATCCTGTTGCTCATTCGTCTTATCCGCTATCCTGGCCTACAGAAAACATGGATTTAAAGCTCGAAAAGATATCCTTCACGCGTGCCCGCAAAAACTGTCAAACACCAAACGCCTCCTCCAGAGCATCTGAGAATGATTTTCATGTAGTCAGTCCATTAAGAAAAAGAGACAAGTCATTTGGCAATTGCAGCTTTCTTTCATTAAACTAAAATGTTTTGTCTTTTTTCCTGGACTGATCAGAGGCGGTTCTTCCTTGCAGTACATCGATAAATTTTCGAATAAAGTTAAAATTTATCAAACAGTTATTTACGTGAAAGAAGACTCACGAACGTATTTCAAATTTGCTTCCGATACCAACATTTGCCAGCCTGAGATGATTTTGTATTGATCCTACTAACCACGACCCTTTTTTATGTCACACATTCATTTTGAAAGATTCTATGGAAATGGAACACAGCATACAATACGCAAAACTAGCCAACATTAGCGCGAGGTTAGGATTGCCAGATCACTTGAAATTTTTTCAAGGACATTTTTTTTCAAGGGATACGGTTAGCTACTGTCATGGGTGTCCGCAGAGGGGGCAAAACGGGTTTTTCCCCTGGAAATTGGAACTTAGAACCAAAAAATGTTATGAAATCTGAAGTCAGCATCTCGATTCCGATTAATCGATTTGATTCTTGCAATAACACTTTGTTTACCGGTATGGAACTCACACTGGACAAAAGCCAGCTTCACTGTTCTAGTGCGATGCAGTGATGAGCTTGTAGTTCACTCATGTCTACTCCCTCGTCGGCGGATTCAAACGTTGCGATACTTGCGAGCGCATTGTTCTACTGTTGCTCTTTGTTGCATAACAATAACATGGCAACGAATCTTCAAAGGTTCACTTCAAGCTGCGATAATTAATACGTTTTTCCGCATGTGACGGTTGACCTCAGACATCTTTGGCAGGTGATGCAGCGAGACAGTGACTGCTGATAACGGTAAGACGCGTTGTTTTATACTGTGTTAAAAGAAGCAGGGGGTGAATCTGTATCAATGCTTCCACAAGTTTAAAAAATTCATTATAGTGTGAGATTGTGAGTGTAACAATGTGCTTGAGTAAATAGCTTAATTAAGCTACGCTTATGCAGCTTCTTTTCGCACAGTATAAAACTACGTGGCTTGTTAAAAATACCTCTGTAAAAGGCTTGTGGGAATGCTGCTTAATCGTTAAGGCTTAATTCTGTCTTGTGAGTGAGTACGAAGTGCAAAGCTAGATTCACCGTGGTGAGTTTTCATAATTCATCTGCTCAGTTTTTACGCCTGCGTGGTGTTCTAATTTCAGTAAGTTCTTAAGTTGTCCAATAGTTGTGTTAAGATACAGGGAAACTGTTTTGCGGGAATGTCCAACTTTCTTGGTTTTTCAACGCTAATGTTGATCTGGTCGTTGATTATTCTAAAATCATGACTTATTTGTGGAAAGCGCTCGCACAAACCAATATTAGGCAGTTTATGAGAAGCAAAAGCATTTCTGATTGCTGTAATGTAGAAAACAATTTGGACAAAAGATTCAGAAGTGAGTTCTGTTCAACCAGCAAAGACAAATGAAATAGCCGCAGATGTAGTTGTTGATAGTTTAGGTCCATTTCAGACTCATTTGTGTGGTGTTAACAATGACAAAGACCATTATACGCCAATTCAGCAAAAGTTGTAACAGGTGACGGAAAGTACACCGTTGTGGCAAACTCGTATAGACGACAGCTCCACTTGAGAAAGATTTCAAAATAGATGCGATTAAAGCGCGTGCTTTTCGTGGGGAATTTTCTTTGTGGTATAGAAACAGTAAAGCGTTTTGTGAACGTCCATTTGCATTGCAACGTCAGCACCTTGAAAAAGACAAGAAAAATGTCCACGTTGCCCCGCCTAGAATACTTTCTGCTGACGCCCATGGCTACATTCACCTTTTCAGCAAGCTTTCACGTATGGGCAAAATAGGCTAATCTAACCGTGTACGAAATCGAAAACTAAACAAAAAGTATCAAAACGACACAACCGTTCTTGAATAGTTTACTTTTTTCTACACAACTGTTCAAGATAGAACAAATCTGCACTTTGTTCTGTTCATTTACAATGTTTATTGTTGATTCTTGAATGTTCAATGTAACCAATAGTTCAAAAATGAACAGTTTAAAAACTATTCAAGAATTTTCAAGGACGCCGAAAAATATTCAAGGACAACATGATGTTTTCCAAGGATCATGGACACAACAAATTTTGACAGCAAATTCAAGAACAATTCTTGGCGCTCAACGACGTCTGGCAACCATAAGCGCGATTGAAAATGGAATTAAAACATTTGGAAATAACGTCGAAGCAATGCAAGATTTGCACCGTACGCACTTAGGCAGAAGCGTAGGAGGTGGGGTTTCATGGAGAGAAAGCGCACCCCCAAATGTTTTGATTTGTCAGAAATTTGGGCAAAATCTCAAAAGATTTAGGCAAAGGAGTTGCGACAATTGTTAAAAATACTAATGAAATAATATTTCTTTGTTACTGGGTGTAAAAATGAAAGTTAATTATGTCATAGAAAATGTATTAAATGTATGTAAAATCAACGATCTGCTTCTAGTAAATTTGTGTTTTAATATGTGAGAGTTAATAGGTAACTTAGTCAATGGAAAGTTAAGGAAAAAAAGCGATCTCATTTGCGTGATTTTAATTGTACACTGTGAGAATCGAGTGTGCTGCGGGACACCTACTTCATGTTAGTTGAGTCCATTCCAGGCAAATACAGAAAAGCAGTGTCTTTAGTTTTAAGGACGGTGTTTGAAATTGAACACGTTTTGGCATGAAGTATGTTGCATGTTGCGTATATGTCCATAGCTAGGCGGGAGATTACTTGCTGACATCAACAGCTGAAAATTTGAGGAAACGCCTTTAAACATAATGTTAAGAGTGGCCTTCGCGGCAGCACGAATACTATTAGAAACGTGGTTACACTTAACCAGAGTAAAAAGAGGTGTCGCGAAAGAAAGTGCTGTTCGTACATCAGCAATGTTAACTTAATTGAAGCTTTTTTACTAAGGCTTTCGAATTTATTTGTGGACAATACGTTGCCAACCTGCTCACATCAATGCAATAAGTTCGTTGTTTTGTATCAAGGAAACCGATACCATCATGAAACGTATTGAACTGAAAACAATGTCAAGACTACGCTTCCGATAGGGATTTGTGCAATCTCTTACACCTCGTGAAGTCAATTTTAATCAGAGTCCCAGTGGAGCGTTCTTGCTATAGTTCCCTCCAATGGCAGGTTGTTCAAATGAGCAAGTTTCATCTATGCGCTTCATACTCATAGCCCGGCGTCAACAAAAGCAGCAATTCTACCAACACGTGATGAGACAGGACTTAAGATAACGTTCAACAAAGTTGCTTTAAACTTCATTTACTGGGTATTAGCGCTAAGTAATGCGCTGCTTGCTTTTGATTAGCACTTCCCTCGTAGGTGTATCACTGTGGAAGAAATCAAGCTTGTAAAATTCACCAGCTATTGGTAACTTCATTTTTTATGTCTATCTGCCGATCGGCTGAAAAAGACATCCAGCCGAGAAGACGAGCAGTGATATTTTAAGTTCACATGGAAGCTCATGGAGTTAAGAATGAATCTTTCTTCACATTACATTCAAAACGCAACATTCAGAAACATAAAAAGACAGTAAACAACCGATCTCGCTCACAATCACACAAGCGCACTCACACACATTTTAGATCTTCTGATGTGCAGGAAAAATTGCTTGAAAAAGACCGTTCAATTAAACCTTTTACCAAGTAGTTACAAATCAGTTTGAAAACAGATTTTTGGAGACTATTTTAATGATATTCACGTAATACTTTGCAGGCATAACTTCCCTTACACTTTAAAATAGAACTTGTCAATGTCACTGTGNTTTTTTCCTTCATCTNCATTTGAGCATCGCTAACATGATGGATTACTTGCAACCACTGCGTTGGACCTTAATGTTGTTCTTTAGTTTACCTGCAGGTACGTACAGCAGAAAAGATTGTCTTTGGTGTTTTGAGGGTTGATCCAAGTCGCTCATGTATAATTATAAGTTGAAGTGAGATGGTTTCATTTTCTAACTGGTTTCCGCATCAAATGCGTTCTCCCTATTGATTCAAAGTTGAAAAGGAACGATGTTATGGTTCTGTGCATTATGTTGAACAACGAAAAATCATACACATAGATACCAAAATCTTTCACTTTTGATATATACACACAGGCCACTGGCCACTATATGTGTATCTATATATGCAAATAAAGACTCGACAAAGAAAAATGTTTAGCAGACTACAGCAACAAATGAAATTAGTCATTCTAACATTAGGCAAAACTTTGCTTCAGATATTTGATTTAATAATGAAATTGCCTGATATAAACAAACTTTGTTAACTTTCAGCTGGAGCTCTAAATGGCAACTTAGCGAAACAACGCTTTTCTGATGAGACTGGTCCGCAGAAGAATTGCCAGACCTGCGCAGTGGTCAGTGCTGCAACGACATTCACCTACAAATCCAGTAATTCGTACGTATACTCGGTGCGCAAATGGAAGTGTCGAGGAAACGAAAGTAAAAGAAATCTTGCGGAATTTCGTAATGACGATACTGCTGTTCCCAACAAAACAAGTTTTATCATTCCTAAGAAGAGAGGGAAAAGAGAATGGACTTGTTATGTAAATGTATCTGTGAAAAACTGTTTCTTCAGACAGGGAAGAATTTTCAGGCCCAAACAGAAAAATCGGACAGATGACGACGCTATAGACATTTCCGATTTTCTACCCATCTACATGAGTGCTGGTGTTTTAAGTTTAGCGGGAAATGCTGTTGTTTTTAGCCGATGTTTACAAATTTTGCATCACAAACACAACGCATTATCTACCGTTCAACGCGTTCACAATATTTTGTTGCTCAATCTTGCAACGGCCGATTTCTTGATGGGTCTGTATTTGAGCATATTGGCTCTGCTTAAACTATTGGGCAAAACTGNTACTTTTNCAGCGATACAGGGCATACGTCGTTTCACGNCACTTTGCAGTTTTNTTGGAATACTGCATTTCATTTCAAGCCAAGTTTCTGTCACAATGCTGGTTATCATGGCTTCCTTTCGTTTGCAAAGTGTAAGGAANCCGTATNTGCAAGTAAAGTCGCGAACAGCAACATTAAGCGCAGCCTTGTGCTGGTTCGTTTGGTTGCTGCTTGCACTTATTCCTGTGATTAATACAGATGAGTTGCAGAAAATTTTTGTGAAAAAAGTGAAGTTTCAGATATTATCACCATCACCTTCCAATGTAACCAGGCAAACACATGACTCAGTAAACTACGAAAGGCTGAAGCGAATTGTTTCGAATGTACTAAATGCTTCTGATGCCGATTGTGTTCTTCCTGCATCGCCATCTTGGAGTGTTTTAATCACATTGGCTAAAAAATTACAGTTGTATGGTAACGAGACTCTGTTGGGATTTTACAACAAGCAAGGCTGGTGTGGTGTGAACTACATGGTCAGTTTAAATCAACGATCTGATATTTATACGTTGATCATAGTTTCATGTAACTTTGTTGCATTTGCTTACATTGCAACCTGTTACGTCTACATTTTGTGTAAAACATCAAATAATAACGGGTGTAACGTACTGAAGTGCTACTTGAATCAAGTTTCTTCCCATTTCTCACGGCACTCTCATGAGCCTGAAAACGAGGAGGGGACGCAAACTTTAAAATCGAAAGAAAATGAAAAGATGCATAAATTAGTTGCGCTGATCTTGATTACGGATTTTATCTGCTGGGTGCCACTCTGCTTGCTTTCTTTTTCGTACGCAGCTTGTAGTTCTCCAGTTTTCTCCAAAAAGTGCCTGAAGGGAAAACGAAAATTGCTGAGCTGGATTTCTCTAGTCCTTGTACCACTCAACAGTTTCGTTAACCCGTTGTTGTACTCCGAGCGTTTGCGAAATTGTCTGGCTAATGTTCG
>JGI24158J21664_10008905_pt1 | contig 13387 bp, 12 predicted proteins | sample Ectturendosymbi3_FD_21664 | JGI IMG/M metagenome (IMG submission 21664) | reverse complement strand
AACTTGAACCGTTTTTTCTTAGCACAGATTTAATCAATTGTGTAGGTTACTTGGTGCAGTAGAAATGTTTGCGATAAGGAATATGATGAATTATTTCTTACTTTTGCACATTTTTCAAACAACTAGTGTCAATGCAAGATGAGGGCAGCCTTGACAAAGCTTTCCAAAACAAGTGTCAGTTTGGATGCTTTTATATGCTATGTTCTTATAGTTAAAAGGATGAAATTTAATCCAAATTTGGTGTTTTAAATCTTCTTGGTTGTCTATAGTTTCATGGATTCCCATAAAGACATGAATGTGAACAAATTCAGGATACCAACTACCAAGCATTTTTTCAAAGGGGGATAGTGTTAAACTTTCAAGGGGGTAAACTTTGTGGTTTATTGGTGGTGAATGCAGAGAAATGGGGCGCAAAAATATATAAGTGGGGACGATGCCAACTTGCTATTGCCTAACTTTTATGTGTTGCAAGCCTTGTCTTCCCAACTTTCAGTGTTTTCAAACTTGTGTATCATGAATACCCGTTTACATTTTCTCCTTCTGCTATGTCAATAATGCCGTAGTTTCAGGAAAGTATCCGTGGGTGGCCGTATCTTAGGCTTGATCAAAAGTGATTATCACGGTTGACTGAGTATGATGACGTCATCAGAGGGCCCCTTTTTTAGTCTTGCCTCAGGCCACCTCAACCCTAAACCCACCACTGCTCATATTTAACGTTTGTTTCGTTTATCAATGTGTTTACGCGAGCTCGTTAAGCAGAGGCGGATCTAGTCAGTAAACGTGGGGAGGCGATTGCAATAATATTTGCTACTCAAGTCTCATAACAGCTTCGCTACTGTAAGAGAGATTAAATATATTTCACAACACTGCTGTGACAAACAATGGACGGCAAAATGGCCTTATATCGCGAATGGTATTTTCCGGATTGTACAAAATTATGGTGCATAAAGTTACTTTTGCAGGTTTTAGGGGGGCGATCACTTTCCCTGGAGCCCCCCGGTTAGTTACCAGAGAGTCTACGCGAATTGATAACAAAGGTAGTGAACCTAAAGCTCAAGTTAGGTTACTTAAGTTCCCAGAAGAAAATCAAATTTTTTCAAAGACACATATTGTCAAAAGCATTCTGTCATTTTTCCTATGTCAGAAATGAGAACAAATGCTTTTCGCGAACAGGCATTTGCAGGAACACAAAGTGGAAGCATACAAAAATAAATTGTAGCACTATTGGAGGAGTTCCAAGCCAGTTTTGACCATTTCCAAGAATTAAAACCAAGTTTTGCATTCCTAGTGAATCCATTCATAGTTAATGTCGTCAGTGATGGCTATTCAGTTCGCCAACCGTTTGTCACTAGCTTGTCTGCTGTAGAAACTAAATTGACTGACTCTGAAAAAACTTTAGTCAATGCCACTCTACATTTAATTTCCGGCCACAGGTTCCAGAAAATACCCACAATATAAAAGGCCTGTGCACAACTCATTTCTGTATACAGCATGACATATTGCTATGACTTTTTTTCTCTGTAATGAAGTTCGTAAAATCGAACCATCGTGCAACCCCAAAAATGAACCCTTGGGAGAATTAATTCGCACAGCTATAACAAGGTATTGCCCAGATTTTCGAGAACTACAAAATCAAACAAAAACTTAATAGTGGCAATTACTGTACATCAGGGGTGGCCAACACGTCGATCGCGATCGACCGGTCGCTCGCCGAGTGTCAGTTGTTCGATCGCGCCTGATTTTGCATTGAATTGACAAGACAGATAAAAAGAACATTTTTTGATGGATATTCCAGAAAGCAGGCTACATAAAAATGAAAAACGTTGCATTTTATGTCATTTGGTACTTGTGACTTTATTACCGACCGGTCGATAGCGAGTTATGAAAGAATTTTCTAGTCGATCCTGGTCAAAGACAAGTTGGCCATCCCTGCTGTACATCATTTCATGTAAAACTTGCATTCTTTATCTATTTGTGTAGACACTACAAAGCGGTTTTGCGGCTCGCTGGTGTTTTTAGTTCTCTGCAAATGACTCTTGCATTGAACAAGTTTGCCCACCCCTAGTTTATACTATGTGTAAAGAAACGTGAGTGAAAAAGAAGCATTTCTACCAACAAAGCGCATATGTTGCAATTAATGCTCCCTCTAAAGTGCGCAACTGCATAGTACCACCAGACCATTTGCGCGGTGAAATCTTATATCACGCACTTGCAACATTCCGAAACACTGGAAAAACAATAAAACAAGGGACGCTATTTCAATCATATATATATTTTGTTCGTATATTGATAAAATTTTATACTAATTCTAATAATTCACAAAGTTTGTACTTCATTTAGAACTCTGATATCTCAGTGTTATAATATCCAGGCTCGCTAGAACAAACATTGCCTAGTGTAACATTTTCGTAGAGAGAAAACACTGTATGCAGCTGTTGCCGTAACATTGGGCCTTTTCTTTGTGGTCTAGAACGGGTGAATCATTTTGTTTACGTCCATTTGCGTTGCATCGTCAACAACCTGAAAAGGATTAGCAAAATGTCGACTTTGCCCCCCCCCCAGGAAAAATTTCTGCGGACGCCCATGCACGTTCGCACATGCAAAAAGTGTCTGCTTTACATTTTATTAGTTTAAAAACTTCATTATTGTCCGAAATGCAACCCAAGAAGCGGGCTTTGATTAACAGTCTTGATGTGCACCAACGAAAATTAAAAGAGATAGAGTTGCCAGCAAAGAACAGGTTTACTGCCGACCAAATCAACGGCAAAATAATGATTATTTTTTAAAATTATATCTGTAGGACCAACTAATGCTTTGGGGGTGCAAAAAGATTTTTCCCAAATTTGCCGGAAAAAATTTTATACGGTCAACCTTCTCCCTAAAAATCTTCTGTAGCTGTGGGTACATTGCATTTTCTTCTACCTTGTTGCCGTAGATTTGAAAATAAAAAATTTGGCATTTAAAATTTAGTTCTTAATAACCCAACTGAGATAAAGTAGGCTATTAGACTAGAACATTGTCAGAAGCGAGTTGGCTAAGTATTCCTGAGCATCTGCCTCACAGTTGTGAGGTTCGGTGTTCCATTCAAATTCCACCTGTTGCTGTCGGCAAAGAGCCTCACACCTAGCTGAGGTATAGGTAGGTCTGAGGTTGCTTCGTTCTCTAGAGACATATGTGTTATATACGTGGCATTTATCATACATGGGGATCGGATGGATTTTTTCCAAGTGGGGGAAAAAGCATTATTCCAAGCAAGGTTGCGGAATCGGAGGTAAAATGTCCGACTCCGACCTTTCCAAAATTTCCGACTCCGACTCCTTAACATAAAGTGAATGAAGTTTGGCTGACAAGAATTTTGTAGCAACTAACACTCAATGAAAATCGTGGTACCCAGCAAGAATTTTCTGTTTCAACTGAAGTTTCATAAGAAATTGTACCTTTTCAACAGGAATTCCCAACGTAGGAGTGTGATGTAAAAATGATCCAATTGGACTTCCGGTTTGGGAATCGGACAAAAAATCCGACTCCGACTCCTAGTGTTATTAGGAATCCGACTCCCGCTCCACGCAAAAACCTCCGACTCCTTACAACTCCGACTCCGCAACCCTAGTTCCAAGGGAACCAACAGTCGTGAAATGTAGTTTTAGCAACTAGAAACTAAGAAAAAAGCACTTTTCGTCTAGAAATTTAACCGGAACATATCACATTTCAAAATCCAGCGGGTCAAAGCCTCCCTTGTACCCCCTTCCGATGCCAAAGATATTATCTTATTTGTATTATGACTAAGCCGTGAGCCTCACAAAACTGTCTATTCAACTGCACGTATATGCAACATACAACAAACTGCATGGTAAAATGTCAACTCCCTCACTGTACAATTAATAAAGCATTTAAATTTAATTCTATCTTTTGCCCAAACTTTCAAGTGTATCAGTTGCTTATCATCTCTCACAAACTTAAACATGAAGTTCTTGATTTAATGGTATTTAAAATGTTTTATACGACATAACAAACTATTGTTTATACACTCAATGACAAAGAAGCATAGTTTCATTAATATTGTTAAAAAATATTGAAACCACTTTGCCCAAATTTGAGATTTTGCCCAAAATTTTGAAAAATCAAAACTTGTGGGGGTGCGTTTGCATCCTTGGTGCCCCCAGCTCCCACACCACTGTTTTGCTTATTTTGACATTTTGCAAAAAATAAAAATAAAACAAGTTGGTTTTCGACTGTTTCACAATATCTTTTATTTACTTATCAATTTGAAACCGGCGATTGAAAGGCCGGCGATGGCTTAGTGGTAGAGCAACCACCTCTCAACTAGAAGGCTGGGTATTCCACCCACGGCCACTAAGTGAACCGCTCACTACTCCTTGAGCAATTGCCTGAACCTCAACCGCCCGGACAAGAAGCAATTTTCTGGCTTCAGCCTGCCGTCCATTGCCATCACCCAAAATTTAAGAAAATGAACCTACATCAAATAGACGCACGAAACAGTGGTAAAAAAATACTGCATAGATTGCCTAAACATGCAAATTAAAATTAGGGCTTAACATAGGGGATTTTCTGTTCACCAGCGATGTTGGCATAGCGACAGCAAACGCAGATTCACCCAGGTTTTTCACGTGACAAATCAGAACAACATTACTTTGGGCCATGTTCCAAACTTCTTATTTGTTAAAAATTAAAGGCATTGTTTCAAGAATTATCTCTTTAAACTTCGTCAGAAAACCCAACAGGTTGTAATTTTCAACGTTGCAATTGTAGTATGTGCGAAAAGTGGGGAAAATACACGAAATAGTATGAACCTGACTAAGGTCTTGACCTCGGCTGACAGCACACCTCAGCACAGTCGTAATCCCATGCACGAAGAAACGAACCGCTTTTTGTGTCTCCACTCTAGAACAGCTTTCCAACCTATCTTGCAACAGGAAGCTTCGTAACTGCTTATAGATCAGGACACAATGCTTTTGAGCACAACCATGGAGTTGGCGGCAAACATTTTCTTTCAAACTCCAACTTACCTTTTGAACTTTTTTTGTAACATGAGAACACCCACTAGGATGCAGTGACACAACACCCTCTCAGAGACGTAGCTGGAAGCTACGTTGTTTTCATGATATTTGCAAATGTTGACAAGACGAAATATATCTAAATCTAACCGTGCTCCTTAAGTAATACCTGGCAATCAAAGCGCACATCGACCCGACAGCTATAGGCTTCGACGCCCAGTTCCAGCCAACAGCTTTGAATGCGAGAGGTAGTGGAGCATTTCTGTCAAGCAGATAGTAAGGCTGCATCAACGTTAAGGCGGAGGACACCGAAATATACGTTACGAGACAAATTAGAAGTGTGAAGAGGATCGAGCGGGGTATACTTTTTGATGGGTTCTTCGCTTCTTCACCTGAAAAACACTTTGCAGTTCAGTTTAAAGAAAAAATAGCATAGCTGATATAAGCTAAGTTAACAAACTGTGTGTTGTTATGTTACCCTTATACCACAAAGCAAAGTATTGAATTAGGGGAGAGTTTTACGAACCGGGATTGTCTTTGATAATACAAAATTGTGCCCAAACCTGGAATGCATGGTATATACTGTTGCGATCGGAAACCCCGAGCGGCATGTGCGCAAAGCTTTGCACTGTGGCAGCAAGCAACAATAGAGTTCACGCGCTGCGATCACTCTATTATTGCTTGTTCGCGCCAGGTATACATATTGTTTTTCTTCGCGCACATTCCGTTCGTGGTGAACCACACGTTTCAGCGCAACGCCAGCGGAGTGGTTGCAACAGTACGAGTGGTATATGGACTACTGCCACCCGGGACAATCACCACTGAAGTGGAACGGCCCGGTGGTTCCACTTGCAAGGGATCGAACCATCATGATCCCACAGGGAGCATCAATGGCCAAAGCAAAGCAACGCCTTGCCGATTAGACTAAAGAAGCGCTTCGCTAGTCTTTTCAGACTTAGGCCTTTTGAGTGTTTTCGGCGTTCGTCCTTAGGCGCTTCGCTTCGCATTGCTGCGCCGCGTCATCTCGCTGCCCTTTTTCTCTCGGGTGTTTTCCGCCGGGGAAGCACCCTTGGACTTACCGATTTTCTCGCATGTAATGGCCTAGCGCCATTACACCACCCAGGACAAGTGCCACCCGGACAACTGCCACCTAGGTTAACTGCCACGCAGGACAACTTCCACCTAAGACAACTGCCACCCCAGCGGTGTGGTAGGGTGGGAACATATTCCCAGATTTGTTCATGTTTTTTTTGTAATGCAATGAAAGTGAATACATCAATTACAACTTACGTAAAAATGAGTTTGAAGTGCTGTTGAAAGTGGCTGCTTGTTCAAGATCGTTACCACACTTCTTTTTTTAGCACTGCACCCGGACAACTGCCACCTAGGACGATGCGTTTTACGCATCGCATACAAGCTATCAACTTCAGTTTGGTATATCGCGTTGAGGCAGGTATGGGAGTTCTCGCGGCACAGCGGTTGAGAACTTCTGTGCTACGCTATTATTGCATCAACATAGTGCAGCAAAACTTAGTTGCAACGTTGCTGTTGCTGACATGCAACTCACAAATTAAAAGCTAAGGTAAAAGAATGCACAGAACGTAAAATGAACGGAAGAAAACGCATTTTATGAATGCGTGGAATGAATACGATGCGAAAATGTGTATAGGGGTTTTTGCTGTGAAAAATTTAAGAAGGCCCATGAAAAATTAAGTTTTGCAATGACTGAAGAATGTTTGTGAAGATGTAATGACATCGACACTACATTCTTCACCAAAAAAGTTTTAAAGTTGTTTCTTTAAAGTGCTCAGAGGATAAAGAAACTTTCGTTATACACTACATCCTTGTGAAATTCAAATGGCTTCAATGGTAATAAACGCAAAGAAGTCAACACTAGCGTACGGAGGGGGGGGCACTGTGTCATGGTCCCCCTCAGACCCTAAAAATAAAAAAATGTATAAACAGTATTCGGCAGTGGCGTAACTAAGGGGGGCAAGGGCCTCAATCTAAAATAAACTGACTTTGTTTTCTGGTCGCTGATATACGCACTACGCAAATTTTTTTATGACTACTGTCCATTTCCTCTGCTTGATTTTCGTTTTACGATTTCATTCTTTCATTGACAAAATTGCTTCACACGTGGCTGTTACGTGACTTAACACAGGTAACAATTAACACCAGAAAAAAGCTTCGGCTGGCGTGAGATTTGAGCCCACAAACTTCAATAAGCGTCTTCAATAAGCGATACATGTCTAAAACTTATAACATCCAAGCACGCATATAGGTTTATTTCATGAGCATCAGACAACAAAAGTTCAGTTTTCTGTCTCACCGGCAAATAAGTCTCGTAAAAGCATTATACTAAAACTTGCTTCCAGAATGCACAAAAAGGCCTATTTTTAGGTGTAATTTTGCAACATTTTCCCGGGGGCATTCCCCCGGATTCCCTAGAATGGTCGTGCCTTCGGCACTTCCCCTCAAGTTGATTTGTGACGTTACACGATTGTGACGAAACTTTCCCCCCCCCTCGGAAATTTTCTGCGTACACCACTGGAACTCAATATGACGTAGATGGCGATTTCCCGGGTTGCGATGGTCTTAGGTGGCAGTTACCTGTGGTGGCAGTTTTCCTGGGTGGCAGTTGTCGGGGTGGCAGTTGTCCTGGGTGGCGATTGTCCTAGGTGGCAGTTGTCCTAGGTGGCTGTACTCCTAGAACCGGCACGAGCTTGAGCATGAAAGGATGCCTTGCAAGGCCCTTGCCTAAAACTGTCGATCGTGATTCAAAACGTGTGCAGAGCTATGCAACAGATAAAGGGCGGAACACTACGTTACTTGCGTGATATAAATATCTTACCCACGCAAGCAATTGCATCAAATCCAATGAAGGCAAAAAAACAAGTCGCTGCTCCTTCCATTGCCTTCGAAAATCCATAAGGCATGAATCCGCCAAGACCGTTGCCGTGAACTTCGTCTCGTTGCAAGTTCCAATTGTGGGGATTGGCTGCAAGAGGAAAGTACGTGGGATTGCGCTGTTCTGGGCCAAAATTCGTTTTGTCTAGTCGAAAAGTCTGCATGATTACTCATCAGCTGTCTTGCTGGGCCACATTTATTCGTATAACTTAATCATGTCCATAACGAGTGGAATACTAGGACGCGATGCAAGCGACCATTTTTCAAACTTTGCTCTGAATCGTTCTTGCAAACCTCCATAACCACCGGCATGGCATAAATTTCAAATGCGTTTATAAAATTTGCTATGATCAGTTCAACAATGTTTTATATGACATTCTACACGTAAACGTTCCCGCAACGACATGAATTTACATCACAAATTTCATAAGTTAATCAGCATCCTAAATAATTTACTAGATAAACATACACCTTTTATCAGGCAATTCAGATAATTCAGATGGGAAAGAAGACTTGCCGAAAAACATTGGATCAGTAATGTACTTATGAATTCAGTTCATCATTCAAACAGGCTCTTCTCTGCAATGTGTAAAAACTGCACTCCTTCCATTACGTCCGTATACATTATACAAGAAGTACCATAACAAAACTATTACCAACATATTTTCCCCACTTACCAAAAGATTAGCGCTAAGACACAAGCAGCTATACATGATTTTATTGTTAAAAAGACGAGGTTCTCAACAACATTAGAAGTTATTATAGATCAATACAACCAGAAGGTAACGTACACCACATGAATATGCAGTAGTAACGGGTTCTTTACGCCTACTGCGCCAAAAAGTGTAGCTAGACTGTCTCTATCAAATTGCAGTTTATCCCAGTGTATGTCCACCGTTTACCTGCGTGAATCCTTTTTTTACCCAGTCTGTGAAGACCAAGTCATAGACGTACTATTTAAATTGGATATAAGCAAAGATTCAAGTCCGAACGTCATTCCAGCTCTTGTGTTACAACATTATCGGCTGATAGTAGCACGCTGGTTGGCTCAGAGCTTTGAAGGCTTTAAGTTTGCTGTTGAGTTTACGAGGAACCTGCCTGCCTGCCGTGCTCTGCTTTGATCACTTTGCGATGATTCGGACTTGCACATATCCACATTTCAGCAAAAAATCTCCACAAAGGCGACACAGTCGAAAAACACCGCAAAGTGTTTTACTAGGAAATCAATTCCACGTAATTTATGCATCTTCTGTCTTGTAAAGTGGAAACAACAGCTTACTGGTGAATTGACGAAAAACTGAAGCAAGATGTAGCGAAAGCACGCGACTGTAGTTTCAAACACACGCTATGACGATGAAACTGGTCTCACCGAAGCCAAAAAGCAAAATTGTCGCCAAGCCAATTGATGGAACGCTAGGTTTAAGCAACCCGGCGATTAATCCCATAAACATGGTTTCAGTGCATGTGTTCTGCTCAGCTAATACTGTAACTGTTGACCACCGCTACTGCGCTGCAAATTTACGTAGTCTGTTTGATATTTTAGGCGTTCCTCTAACTCAGGAATTTGGATAAATACTGAAGAAGCGCAAATAACTGAACATGGAGTCGATTTCCTAGTAAAACATCTTGGGATATGATTCGATTACTTCACCTTTGCGGAGACTTGTTGCCAGGCCCGAAACTAGGGGCGAAGGGAGGCTTCGCCCTCCCCTGAAAAATATTTCACTTACCTGGAAAATGTGTTTGGCATAGTTTGAAACTTCGACATTGTTTAAAAAATTTGGGCCTCTCCGAGAAAACTATTCGCCCATAGTGTCCCAAGCTGGTTACGGGCCTCGCATATTTATGAAAGCAGAGCATCGCAGACAGATTCCTCGAAAGCTTAACAACAAACCTAGATCCTTCAATTCTCGACGATACGGAAAGAAAATCCTTGCTAACTCATAGCTTTCAAGAAATGTTTGAAATGCACTGAAGCAAGAGAAAATCTTTAAAAACTGGTAGAAAAAGAGAAACGTCTAAACTGTAAAACAGGCTACGTAATGCACCGCCCAGTAGCGGTGGTCAGCAGTTCTTAGCTGAGCAGGCCACATGCACCGAAACAATGCTTACTTGACTCATCGCTGCGTTGCTTGAAGCTAGCGTTCCATAAATTGGCTTGGCGTCAATTCTGCATTTTTGCTTTGGGGATACCAACATGATGGTGATAGCGCGTGTTTGAAACTGCAGTTCGCACGCTTCCTCTGTATCTTGCTTTATTTTTTATCATTTCACCCGTACGCTATTGCCTGCAATTTTATTGGACTGAAGATGCGTAAATTACGTGAGATCACCTTCCTAACAAAACAATTGCGACGTAATTCAACTGCGTCTCCCGTGTGGTGAAACATTGCTCAAACCTGTCTAGCAAAATTAATAAATGAGTGTTTTCAACCTGGAGGTTTCCAAGTGTTCTCAAGGTGGCTCTTGTTACTCCATTGTTTTAATGTGGTGATAAGCCCCGCTGTGTCAAATATCGTCCTATATCTGTACTTTCCTAGAAAAATATAACATCCTATCACACTTCCTGCTAGGATTTCGACATGGCCATTGCACTCAGCACGCAATCAGTTATGTACATGAAAAATTCATCCAGGCATTAGACATCAAAGAGCGTATAGTTGCAGTTTTTCGTTTAACTTGAGCGAAGCCTTCACACAATCAGCCATGACATTTTATTGCACAAACCGTCAAAGGATGGAATTCGCCGCGTAGCTAGAGACTTTTCCAAAATTATCTCTCCAGTTGGCATCAGTTTAAAAGACTGGAAGAAACAGGGTCTTCACAAATCAGCACAGCATGCGGTGTGTCACAAGGATCTGTTTTCGCCCTCTGCCATGCTTACTCTGCGTATATGATTTACCTAGTGGCGTAGCAAGGGAGGGGGCCCTGGGGGCACAGCGCCCCGGGCGGAACCTTCAGGGGGGCGGCACTTTTTTGATTGAAAATTTATTTTTGAAAGACGTTTAAAAGTTCTAACTCTATTTTATTACTTTTAAATAAATATTTCAAAGTTCTGAAGCTTCTAATTTCTTTCGGTTTTTGTCTTTAGAATCCCTAAACTGGAAGGCTAGCCTAGAAAAAACAAAAACTGTGGTTGTGGAGTGAGCAATTTGATGAAATGTTTACTCAAAAATCTGGGGCAAATTCAATGTGCCAAAGTAATTCAATGTTATTCTTGAAATCAGGGCTTTTCAAAACACTTACTTGGAGGATACTGTGCCGCAGTTCCTACACCTTTTTCTCCAGACAAGCCATTTACCACATTAATCAGCGTACGGCATGGGGATGCGGTCGCATCCCCAAAGCTGGAAAATCGGTGATTATTTGAGTAAATTAAAACAGTTTCCTTCACATTTCAGTAAACTGCAATCATTTGCGTAAATTCCAACAAATTTGGAGCAAATTGTAACAACTTCATTCAAATTTGGACTACTTAAAACAGCCTCATTCAAATTTGGGCTTTAAAGAACAGCTCCATAAAGCTTGAGTACATTTAGAAGCGTTTGGGTGAATTATAAGAGCTGTATTCAAACATGGGTGAAATTACAATCATTTGAGTTACTTTTAACAACTTCAATCAAATTGATGAAAATTAGAGCAACTTCATTCAAATTTGGGTAAAATTAGAAATATTTCCATGAGTTGGAAAACATTTGGGTAAATTTCAACAAACTAAATCCATTTGGGTAAGTTACTATCGCTTCATTCAAATTTGGGCAACTTCAAACAGCTTTCATTCATCAAACAGTTTCATTCAAATTTGGGTAAATTACAATACAACAGCTTCATTGAATTTTGAGTTCAATTAGAAACTTTTGGGTAAATCCCAACAGCTTCAATCAAATTTGGGTAATTGAAACAGTTTCATTCAAATTTGGGTACAATAGGAAACATCTGGGTAAATTAGACAAAGTTCATTCAGATTGCGGAATATTTTAAATGTTTGGGTAAGTTCCAATAGCTTAAATCAAGTTTAGGCAAAATGAAACAGCCTCATTCCAATTCGGGTAGAGTTAGAAATTTTTTGAAATCTGGAACATTTAGTGGTTCAGCTAACCCACCATTACAACTGTCCTCAAATTTTGTAAACACCAAATTGTTGATGCTGTAAGGTGGTTTTGAGCTATAGTAACTGAAATACAGCTGTAGATGATGTCAGTTGATACTGTTTAGCTTTCATGTTTCACGTTTGTTTCATGCTGTGAAGTTTTCAAAGCCCAGTTTGTTGCTGCTATGATTTCATGGGTAGTAGTGTCCTACCTAAAAGCAGTTACGAATTTTTTTTAAATAATGTAACTGTGATTCAATAACCTGTAACGTTTTCACTGGAAGCAGTACGTTACGTGCAGCTGCAAATCGTTTTGTGGTAATGTTCCGCAGCTGTGATCTGTGAAGTTTTCGTGTTTCAAGGGTAGTTAATGATGTGATGTTTACAAATGTGGATCTGTTGTTGTGAAGTAACAGAAAATGCAGCAAATGCAATTAAGTAAATGCAGTTGCAATACGCTGTGTGGTAGTAATGTAGCTATGATTTAATGCGGTGAAGTTTTCATATTTTACGTTTGCTTAAATGCAATAAAGTCCACATATTGCATCCTGTCCAATTTCAATGTTCCAATCTGATGCTGTGAACGTTTCATGAACGGTAGCAACTCTGCTATCTATTGCACTGCATGAATCACTAATACAGTCCAGTGAAACATAGTTGATGATATAGGCTGCACCGCCGCACTATTAATGTCAGAAGCAGTTCCATATTGTTATTTGTTCCTTAGAATGCTTTGTGAAATATTTCTTACTAGACTATAGGCTACTACAAATGCTTAGTATCTGCGTGGATTCAGCAACGTTATCTACAGGACACACGTGCCACCTTACCGAGGCAAATGCTGACAACGAAGCTACTTACAATCCACTTCGCAATCAGCAATAATTGGCTTAAATAACAGAAAGCTATATGGGTCGTGGTAAGATCATATTCTTTGAGGTACTAAATCAACATACGGTAAATGTTGAAAGAAGAAATGCGTGAAATCAGTTCTAGGTGAGTTCAGTTCTGATGTGTCTACTGTATATGCTTAGAGTCCTCTTTTTACCAGGGGCAGCTCTTCCTCCAGCTCTACATTCAGGTACTTTTGTTGACTATGTAAATAAAATGAACTATCTATCAGTCCACAATAATGAACAGTGATGTAGTCGAGACCGTAACCTCCGAGACCGAGACCGAGACCTGGCTCAAATTTCGAGACGAGACCGAGACTTTGTCATAAAAGCCGAGACGGAGACCGAGACCTGGAAGTTCGAGACCGAGACCGAGAGTCGAGACCTCACGTTTCTCTAATGGTAATTAAAGCTAACTCCTTGAATAATGCTGCAACAAAATATCTGGCACATTGCCAAATATCAAGATAATAAAAATC
>JGI24158J21664_10008902_pt1 | contig 13393 bp, 7 predicted proteins | sample Ectturendosymbi3_FD_21664 | JGI IMG/M metagenome (IMG submission 21664) | reverse complement strand
AAATGCCGCCTGGCTTGATCTCTTGAGGACCGCTCCAAGCCGAGGCCGAACAGCTCAGTGCTCTCGCCTAACACAAGGCGAAGCGCTGGTGGTCTGTTCAACGAAACCCGTTCAGACGGCGGAGCTCTGTCTCTCTGAACCATGGAAATGGTCAGAGAGCGAAGTTCTGTTGTTCTGAGACGTAAAAACTGTTTAGACGGCGGAGCTCTGTCTCTCTGAACCATGGAAATGGTCGGAGAACGAAGTTCTGTTGTTTTGAAACAAACCAGTCATTCAGAGAGCGAAACTTTCTCACGATTCAATATAAAAAGCAATCTCTCTGTAGTTGTTTTGACACAGAACCGCTATGCGGAAATAACTTAAGTAATGACGTGAGTCACGAACATTCTAAAGAGAATGATACGAAAAAAGGCGTGACTCAAAGAATATGTCGAAACGCTGGTCACGATTCAGACGTAGTCAACAGCAGAGTTATGTACATTATTTATCTGCGACAGCTGTATCAGAATAGTGTTTTAATCAAAAGTTAATTACGTGTGTGCCTGTATTGCTGTGTTCGAATCCATTCTGAGAGTAAAGATTGGAAATTTATTTATTTGGTGAGTACCATTGATAAGACTGTCTTTATTTTATAATAAAGTACACGTAAATGAAAATACTGAGTCTTTGATAATATAAAAAAGAGATTAGAAGTCTTCTAGGGGGGTCAAGCGAACATAGCTTTCGTGAATACCGTCCTTGTTACATCCATGGTCGAACCCATGTAGAGATTTCGGATGTAGCTAAATGCAGCGAAGTATCTTGACTCACAAGTCAAATAAAAAATATACTTTTTCCGTAATAGTAAAAATGATCAAGTGCATCCACCCATTAGTTGTGCTTGATGACTTCCATATACTGAACTGCTTTTTTTCTTAATTATTTTTCGCCTTGCTGTTCCCGTTCGTGGTAGTTTTATTACTGTGAAGTTACTTTCGTGTATTGTGTGTATTGTAGGATTTCACCATTGACAAAAATGCATCTTGAGATCTGTAATGAGACGTTTGCACGTAATTTGCTTTGGTAAGCAGACGGAGTGCGGGGGACCCGTTCGACGCGAGGCCCGATTAGAAGCAATCGGTCAAATCGGCTTAAAACCGGCCCACTGTTTTTAAAGTTGCTTTGAGAGACAAAACCGGTTCTCAAATTTTTCCAACGGTCTCTCAAAATACATTATAAGCTCGCTTTACTACTACACCAAAGTACACCAAAACCTTGATTTGCATTCATCTCAGTAATCATATGAAACAGTTGCGATCTCTCACAATGTCTTCGCAGTCAGCAAGGTCAAACATTAAGAAAACCCTGGAGGGTCTACAGTATGTTGTAAGCATGGGATACGTGCCAACGAAAATCCAAGTGAACTGCGCGGATTTTAAGGCGTTTGTCAAAATTTTGCAGGAAGAATGGTGATTGTCTTCAGTAGTGTGTAGTTAAGTTTTTTCACTAGCAACTCGATCGTTAAGGCAGAACGGGCTTAAATTTTGAAGCTGTTTTCTGTTTCATTTATAAAAGTCTTTCGTATTTGGCAGGTCAGGTTTCAATAGTTGCTCCAAAATACGATTGGATAGTTGTTGAATGTTGATGTTTCAACAGTTACTACTACTTGTCTTCTGGAGGTAACGTTTAATTCGTAAATGCAAATGTCTGCTGCTTAGTGTTTTAATAGCGTTGTTCATTTTCCCTCTCGTAATGATTGGATGAGGCAACCTATCATCAGAGGCCACCATCTAAGATTATTGGCAAAAACGTTTGAAATAAACCTAGTTTTAATCATGAATGACTATTTCAGGCAGGGTCCCGACATGGGGAAGTGCCGCCCCGGGGCGAGTCGAGTGACTCCTAGCTTCAGGTTCATTCGTGAAAGACTATTTGCTATTCCTTCGTTTCACCAAAAGTGCTGCCCCGGGGCATTGCCCCCCCCCTTTGTCGGGGCCCTGATTTCAAGGGCGCAAAAATAACGGTTCCTTAAAATATGACAGAAAATTACCAACAGTTAAACCCTTTGCAAAGTAACAGAAGTGACAATTTGGTTCCAGTGAAGTAAGCCTCATGATGTTCTTGTGGTGAAAATTGCATCATGAAATACTACCGAAACAAGGGGTATGGCATAAATGTCACACATTGTCGTCGTAATTTCTGAGATATAGCCTAACAAATTAAAAGTTGCAAAAAGTCTGGAAAGTGGAAAAATGTTCGTGGAAGTTTCAGGCTACTACTGTACTTGCTTGTTTTGAAAAATTAAAAAGTAGGTTTACACCTATTGGGATGTCTACAATCATTTCACATAGAATATTTCTTTAGTGATAATAAAGAAAAGAGTTTTTAACCTTCTTCGTGATATTCAAAAGCTGCTCTAATAAGCGGGTTGTACTCCTTTAATCGGTGCTCTATTAAGTAATTTTCACTGTAGGCCTTACCATTTTCCATTTGTAAGGTACATAGTGATAGGCAGGTGTTTTTTTGGATTTAAAAGGTCGAATTAGGGCTATTTAAGAGTATGTTATGTCTGTAACCAAGCTAAATATTATGAGTCAAAGACTAAGAGATGTAGGCCAAAATATTAAGTGCAGCGAAAAGAGACCTAAAGTTTAGGCAAAAACAGACCAAAACATAAAAAGAGAAGGTGCGTTGGACAAGTATTTTAACCACTGAGGGTACATCCTCAATGCCACACCACACTGACGATTGTGACAACGTAGGCAGCCAGGCTGGTCATGTTGCGCCAGATAGTCAAAGTAGAAGTTCATGTACCGGACGTGATACAAGTCGTTTCGAAAGTGTTGATTCTGACAAAGAAAAGAACCTCGTCGTATGTGCATCTGATGAGGCATACGACCAAGAACACTCAAAATATGTATGAACAAACTGCTACTTAGCCAGGTGTCATGAGTCGGAATGTTAGGGCTACCCTGGACTATTTAGCCCAAATAAGACCGCCTGCAATCACAATAGATGTTTTCCCCAGAAACGAGAGTGATAGGACAAAGATTTTCTAAGTTTAACTGCAAAAGATTACAACCAAATGGTGAAGCAGTGGGTCATCCATGGCTGTTATTCCTGACCTGAAAAAATTGCAAACTTTTAAGCTCTGGATATCCACTAGCACAGCACTTAATACCTCCCCTCTCTGCAGGTACTGCACTCGTACCACCCTTCTGTTTAGCATTATGAAGTAATGCTACTATATAACATAAGAGTGCCTCGCTTCTGTTTGCCTGGCCAGAGAGGAGGTAATAATGAGGGTTGTAGCCTTAATTCTTTGATTTATTGGGTTTAACGGCTCTGTCCATTGAAGTCTATGCTGGAGAGGTCTTGGCGTCACCTTTTCGAGCCCCGGGCAAAGAAAAACAGATGTCGCGGCAGGACCTGGTCAAGAAAAGTGTTGATGTGTTAAAATTGAAATGGCATATATGGCATAAATGTTGTAGTGAATAAGGTAGCCTGTACTTTAGTGAGAGCAAAATATTTTTCTCAAAATTTCAGCCCCCCCTTAAAAAATTCCTGCTTGCGTCCCTGACGGCAACTCGCAATTAATATTCGCTATCGCCGCGAACGTCGATGCGATGATTTATTGGTAGCAATGTTGTGAATATTGGGAATGTTAAAAAAAGCTGAAGTTATCCTCTTGAAAACTGGAGTTTCGTTGATTGGGCATTTTCCGATAGCTATATCAGTATTAATTGCTTTCAAACAAAATTAGTATAATGGAACTAATTAATGCATACTATACGAGAATCGTCCAAAACCCCATGTTCTGATGTATAAAGGGTGGCAAAGGTTGGTGACTAGTCCGATGTTTTATAACCTTTGTTGCGAACCATGGAGTCGAACGTGCATTAATTGCTTTGATTCCAAAGTAACAAATATTGCATTTTTGGAATCAATTAAATATTTTAGCTGTTTCAACCTGCAGAAATCTCCCCCTTAGGAACTGAAATCGCCCCCCAAATCTCGCAAATCACGAAATCGCCCCCACAACGCATAAAATCGCCCCCAGGGGGACTTCAACATGGGAGAAATCGCCACCAGGGAGCGATTTCGCCCACGTTGAAGACCACTGATGTAGGCTATTCATCAAGGGAGCCTTACTGTAGAACAAAAAATTTGAGAAGCCCTGGCATAGAGGATTAAAACACTATACCTTGGATTGCTTGGAAAATGACAACTTCAAAACGGCATAGAAAAGCTCTGTGTCCACTGAATGGATTGTGCTTGGGTGTTTCATTAAATATGTGGTTACTATTACTATAAAAAGGGAATTTACGTACAGGTAATCAGATCGACAGTCAAACGATATTTTCGAGAGTGGCAACACGGTCCTGCACGAAAATGTATACATCCGAAAAACTTACCTGCAAAAACCGCTAGAAATCACGGAAATTAAAAGAAGAGAACTTCTGAACTATACGAAAGAGCTATAAATTCCAAGAAAAGATAGCAATGCCATTTGTTCTTTAGAAGAATGCAGGAAAGGGTTTAATTTCTGTTTAACATCTAAGGCAAATGTAGAACCAAAGTCGGCACAACAAAAACATATTTTTAGACACTACATAAAAGAGAGGTATATTTTCACGCTTTTCAGACAAACGACCAAATAGGTCACACCTGCTTGGTGCCGCCAAAACTAAGATGGCCTCGTGCCCCGCGTTCCCTAAATCCGACCTTGTGATGCTATGGGGTAGTCTTAGCCATACACATTCGTGGATTGTAGCACATTACCTTGCTTTTTTAAAACGTTTCTTTCGAGATCAGAACAATTAAAACGTTTTTTTTATTAGCAGGAGTTTCTGATTAATTTTAGACAACTTTTTGTTCACGGTTGTCTTTCTTCTGTTGCTAGAAATAAGAAATGTATACAGGAGGAACAATTTTAATTTAATCTGTGTTTTTAGTACAAGAATCAGATCTTTGGGAAAAAATTAGGTTATGAATAATGAAGATAGCGCTTCTGCCCACACCTTCCTCTAAAACGCATTCACATTCTGCATGCGTTTTGCCGTAAAGCTTTGTGAAGCAACGAGATACCAGGCCATCACGCAATGCTTGTCTGTAACCATTCGTGTACGAGGCGGGGGCACGGGTGGGGCGGCAGCCACCCCGACTTGTAAATTTTCAGGGCAAACTCTGTTTTCAGGGCAAGCGCAAGTTGCTCAAAAATCCTGAATGATAAAAAATATTTCAATGCAGTGAAAAATGTCAGGGCAAACTCTGTTTTTTAGAGCAAGCGCAAGTTGCTCAAAAATCCTGTATGATGAAAAATATATATCCAATACAGTGAATTCAGGGCAAACTCTGTTTCACAGGGCAAGCGCAAGTTGCTCAAAAATCCTGAATGCAAAATGATTATTCAATACAATGTCAGGGTAAACTCTGTTTTTCAGGGCAAGAGCAAGTTGCTCAAAAATCCTGAACGGTGCACAATTTTTCAATACAATGTTTTCTGTTTATATTAACTGTGAATAATCCGCGCAATTTTGGCTAGTGCAGTGTGTAATCTGGACCGAAGTCGTGAACTGGATATGATGACTTTAATCTGGACCAAGCCCACGTTTTCTGTAAACATCGAACAATCGGATGTCGGCAGGTCAACAGCTTGATCTAAGAATTCGGTAACTCTTTCTTCTTCGTTTTCGAGTTTGCGCCAAGTAGAGGTGCAGGGTGTTAAGATGATAAATTTGTTTGTGTTTTATTGCCAGTTTTCTGTGCTTTTCTAGAACTCTTCAGTTATCTGTTGCAGCATTGATATTAACATCATATTTTAGCTGATTGGCTGAGGTAGGAAAATTTTGAAGTTAGTTTTGTGAATACAGTGTGTTATTTGGACCAACGCGTTGGCTACATCAACAGCAGCTTCTGAAATTTGCAAAGCATTGCACCAAGCAGATTTAATCCAGATTCTGCCAGAACTCCACAAAATCATGAAGATATTTGCAGTAATTCCAGCAACTACCTGCACAGCAGAACGTTCATTCAGTGGTTTGTTGAGAATGAAAACGTACTTACGAAACACCACGGGCCAGGATCGATTGTACAGTGTTGCCCTAATCAACATTGAACGTTGTTATGCCAACAAGGTAATTGAAAATGTCATTGATAGTGTCACAGATACCTTTTCTGAGAGGAAACATAGGCACAGGTATTTCTTTCAGAGGACTGAAATTGCCTGCAGCTTTAATATTTGGAAGTGTGCATGTCTATGCGGCAGTCACATTGTATTGCTTTCTTGCATTGCATTAAAATTTGGTACTTTATGAATTCCACTTTCCAGTTTCCTAAACGAGTGTAAATGGCTTCTTTATTCGAATGGTAACCATCTTACGACAGAGCATTGTACAACACTGTACATGGTGCAATCACAGTATACGAATACGATACAATACGTATAGGCACACTGGCACATGCATTTTTAGTGCGTGTTTCATTTCCCGAGGTGCAATATTCAGTAGAAGCGGACCGCACGGACGTGCAGATTGCTTGGCCCCTTTGAGTGCTCGTTATGAAGTGCCTTGCTCAAGCGCACAGCAACGATAACACAGGCAGGTGCAGGGCGTCAGACCCTTCGATCCGGAACCGTCGCTTTTAACCATTGCGTTGCGCCATCGAAGTCGCGTACATATTTTCATCAGTAAAGGATAATTACCGTAAAGTTTGTCTGGGAGAACACATCACGCAAGGAATTTCACCCCTTTGAGTTACCAAGCAAGGTAACTACAGAATTTGCCTATAACAGCACCTCTAGGAGATTGCACAAGGAACGTTATTGCGAAATTGACGTTATAAGTGAATTGAAATGCATGTAAAAGACTCCATCGGGACCGAATAAAATGTAACGTAATAAACGAATTGACGTTACGGACGAAGCCGTTATAAACGATTTCAACTGCATAGAACACATTTACAAGAAGTTTCAGGTCCCATTCAGATTAAAATAAAAAAGTTAATTTCAGGGCAAATTGTTTATTTTTAGGGCAAATTGTTATTTTCAAGGCAAATGTTTCCGCTCCCCAGTAAAATGACTTCTCGTACGCCTATGTCTGTATTCTCAAATACATGAATAAAAATATTTCAAATTTTCTAAACCGAAGCTCACTCACCGCTTTTGTAAGAAGTAGAGAGCACAAGCTGGGAGAAACCTGTATTACTGGTGTGCTCGTTGAAATGACTGTAAAATGTGTGGGATGAACTATAAACGGAAAATCCTGCTCGAACACCATTCGGGGAAATAGAGAATTGAGCAGAAAGATCAGCAACAAACCGAAGAGTGGTTTCGAAATTTCTTCTGCCAATGCTTCCTGACTCATCAATCAGGAACCAAATGTCCATCTTTCGAACTTGACAAACTGCACGAAACAACAGTAGTCACTTTTTAGACAATGGCATATTCTCTTCATTTCGCTTTAAAAAAGGTCATAAGTCATCAAGTGAACTGTAGTTAGCCATATAATTAGGATCCATCAAAGCAAAACAGCAAAGTCGTTGGAAGTTTCTGACTACAATGTAATTGAGTAACTGGATCGAATCATGAGTTACATATAACGCTACACTGTATAAGTTTAGAAAGAATTGGCCGGTGATGTTTCTTAATATACTCCAGAAAGACTTTGCTGTACGTTGAATAGCAGTTTCAAAGCTTCATTGAAAGAATTATTTCTTTTGTTGGAGAGCTAGCTGTGCAAAGAACCGCACTAACACGTACTGTAGTACTAAATTTTTATACTTGATTCAAAGCTGGTTCATGTAATGATAAAAATTTCATCATTGATTTGAGTATGTATAGGACAATGTAGCGTAACGTCGAAGATGCTTATGTACGCCCCGAAAAACAAAATAGAATTGTAATCAAATTTCAAAGATCGCTATATCGTTTGAAATAGATTATATCTTCTGTGCCGTCGCAACAAGTTCAGAAAGTGTTGGAGAACGTAGCTTTGCGTCGAAACAACCCTTTTTTAAAGTAATTTCAGCAGGATAATCTTTCAAGCGTTAACAATGTTTTTCTTGGATTAACTGTGCGTCAACAAGATGATTCTAATTTATCAACGCCTAACGGCACTGTTCACATCACATTAAAGGAGCTAATTGTTAACAATGTCTTTTGCTTTGATGATTAGTATCTTCGGAAAACTGTAGCTGGACTTGCTGACTGTCTTTTGTAGCGCGAAACTGGTGATTACCAATCACAGACAGTTGTCTCGCTTTTTATTTCTGTAAAAATCACGCCAGTTGCCCGGCGAACATTTTCCTCCGTCCTCAGCGACGAGACAAAGATACTTGTTCCGCTCCGTTGCGCACGTGTTTCCCATTGAATCAACGTGCGCTTGACAGGAAACACACCATGGCATTGAAGAGTCGCTTTCGAATTACAGTTAGATAATATTTTATGACGAAAAAACGACTTTTGGGAGATGATCAAGAAGCAATATTCTGGAATAAATCAGGGCAGTAGGCAAGACGTTGCATATCTAAGATATCTTTAACAATTGAACAAAATTAGGAGAGGCTCTCTGTGGTCCTCAACAACCTACAAGGGTTCACGATATTGGTAGTCAGTTAGCAAGGTGCAAAGGCATACTTATTGTACCTATGTAGGGAAAACCTTTAGTGATTCAATTTTCTTTAATCGTAATAACTACAGGGGCATTTTTTATTTGAAAATCTAATTACTCGTACCGATAGTTTATTTAAATTGCAATATACAGTAGCTTACAATGTAATTCAACGTTTCATCGCATTATTGTCGGATCATTCGCCTATTGTCACTGTCATCGTTTATCGAAGTGTTGCCCCGGGCCAATAAAATTCCACTGACATGTAGTGATGAGTGTGTTTCCCTCTAACGCTCAATCTGATATTTTTGCTGTTGAATTGCTGTGTCGTAGCGTTGAGTGTATTTTCCTCTGATGTCCTAACTTGGAGCGCTGATAATTTATATTGATTGAGTGCAATAACACATAAAATAAGGAGATTGCGTGTGTAAGAATATGCATATTGTGTTGCTCACCAAAACGTTGGTTTGGAAACATGAACATGACGTCAAATTGTGACGTCACATATAGCGCACACCAAGTACAAATGATCACCATATGCCACTGAATGAACCCCCCACGAAAATTTTCTTCGTACGCAACTGGGTGAGCCGAATCACTTCGGTGCCGAAAAGTCCCAACAATGTCACAAGTAATTTCTTCAATACAGTAAATTTGCTCCTGAAAGACCCAGGTTCGAACGTGGGGTGCCAAACTTGCTTCCTGCCCCGGGCACCATTTAACCTCGTTGCGCCCCTGGTTATCAGTATACAAAATGAGGCAAGATAAGTATTTTTTGGTTTACTTCCTATGCATCACGGAAAATCGCAAACTTAGAGCAATTCCTTACACCACTACTGCTGGTTAACGAGTGGAACTCTCCCCCTGGTGTCCAAATCACAGTTATTACATCTTGGTGACAATGTTCATTACGAAAAGACATGAATATTTAACGCTCATTTTTTGAAGATCCTGTTACGAGTGGCAAAAACCAAAGATACATTTGGGTTATGACTTATTAAACTGTCAAGCAAATAAGGATCTTCTTACAGCCTAACTTAATTGGAAAACATTCTGTTGATTCAAGCAAAGTATTTCCCTGCATAACAATAGAGACGGGAAAGATTTTGTCTGTCACTTTTAGGACTTTTTCTTCACTACTTTTTATAACCGTTTTTCCTTTCGGGAAGATGGCGGAAGCAGCAGTCCTAGGAGATCTCGAAATGCCCCACGGATTTCAGTAACCTGTCAAAGTTCTTCTGGCTCCACACTAACATGTGAACAAGCCAAGTCGGAGATGAAATTACATCATCTGGTTCTTGGCCTGCCTCTGCATTGCTTTACTTAGCCAGCAGGACTCGCCGCGCAAATCTTCCTTGAGGTATTCTGATCACGTGGCAGAGCTATCCCACCTGGGATCTCTCTATTTGGAGAAGTGGCTTGACAATCAAGATTTTACGGATTTCACAGTTCCGCAGTTTGTTGAGAAGCGTCATGACGTGAACTTGTGGCAAAAATCTTTATTCTGCCGTTTGTATTTGTAATAAAACAACACTTTCGGTTGTCGCCAAAATTCATGACTTTAGGTGAATACTGAAGCAAAGGCCGCATTAAAAACTAAACGTGTTTCTATGTTTGAAAACTCACGTCCTATAACAACAAAGCGATAAAGCTCGTGCAGTGCTGTGTTTGTCTTACCAATCGGTGCATAAATCTCTTTGTTCGGCTTTTCGTTACATGGAAGTACCTCCCAAAATCCTTGAATTTCTCGACTTGCTGCGGTGATTGGTGCTTACTTGTAGCATGACTTGGATTTACTTTGGTTTATAAAAAGGCATAATAGGCTTATATCGTGTTTTGCTCTACATTTCATTTCAGATGGATTGCACGCAGTTACAGCACAACCGAGCAAGTACTCTGCATGCTGAAATCCTGTTCAGAAGATGCAAGTTGCCGCACAAAGTCATCGGCAAAGAGCAAACGGTTGATCATGAGGCATCGGTTGATTCCGTCGGTTGCACCTCGTTGACTCTGTTGTGATTGTCCATCTAATTCATACAGACTATAAAGAGGAGTGGTGATGGCTCACAAGCATGTCGGAGTGCAACAACCACAGTTAACAGCTATGATTAAACGCTGCTAACACAAACACAATCTTCTGAGCAGCAACGCAATGATTTGGCGGCCAGTGACAGACGGCTGTCAATACAAAACTCCCAACGCTTGTTTACTGTAAACGTCTTTGACATACTCTCAAGATTTATTAAAAATTTGTTGGAAATGCAATATTTGGTCTGCAGTACTACAACTCGGACGGAAAGAGCATTACGAATCCTCCAACTGAGTTTCAGAATTTTCACGGCATCTTTGTCAAGAGGTTTTGGCATAAACTTTTCCAGAGAGGCAAAAGACGAAAATTCTCTGGTACTCTTGCGTTCTTTCTTGTGTCCCCTCTTACTTACGGGGATGATCACACCAGTTCACCAGACCTGATTTCACCAAGGATTACAAATGCAATTTCAACAAACATTTCCTTTGTACAAGTGGGGTCCATTCATCAAGACAGCAGGCAAATTGAAGTCTTACGTTTATCCCCATCTCAGTGTGGATAAGATGTTTTAATCTACCGTCCAGCTCCGCAGTAATACAGATCCATTACTTCTAGTCGAAAAATTTCTTGAAACCTCCAGGTAGCAGGCACTGCTGTTTGGATTCTTCAACCACACCGTGGTGTTCCGCTGTAAGTGAAGTGATATTCAAGTTTCCATTCAACAGCTCATAGGGAGAGGGTTGTTACGTGTAGCTTGCAAGATTTGCAGAGTGAAAGGCCTCTGTGCAGTCCCCAATTGCCATTCCAGATACGCAGGTTGTAGAGTGAGATCTTTACTTGTGGGTGGCTGATATATGAAATTTTTGACAAGGCCTTTCCTAAGCCCCAAACGCTGTTCTCGGTGGAGGGCGGAAAGACCGAAGTGGTATAGTATTGATGTTTCTTAAACATTACATAACAGCAACTGCTCAAGCAGTGCTGTTGATTAGACCTATTTGCGCAGAAAATTTTTCGAAATCACGGGCACGGTTAGAAGGCATTGCTGCGAACACATTTGTGTAGGATAAACTTCGCATTGAGTCTACTGCATATAGAGATATGCAGTAACGTAACCGCAACAACTGCGAAAAAGAGGTAATGTGCTACGTCATGACTTTTTATTCCTCAACGGGAAAGAGAGGACGATGTTTTGATCGCTTCCTCTCCACACTTGCCTGATTTTGCTGGTTGTTTGCTAGATTTCTTTGTTCTTGCAAACTGATTGACGAACAATATTTTTACTTGGGCCTTCTAACGTTTTTCATCAGCTGGTTTGTTTCTTGAGAACAAATGCAGCTCGCACTACTCCCCTCGTAGCAAACACTGGTACAATACAAATAGTGAGCAACGCTTGTCATCTTTGGTGTAGTTGAAGACAAAAATCTAACGTTACTGGCATTCCATCCAAAATCATTCCGTCCAAACCGTTTCCATAGATGATGCTATAAAACGCAAACGTTCATAGCGATTCCATATTTAAAATTTCATGAAACAATGGACGAATTTGCAAGCAACAGCATTTCAGATATGGGTGCTTTAGTGCAGTACCCTGATTAAGCAACAAAATTTGAAGAAAGATCATGCTCCGATTCACAAATATATACTTGGGCTTACATTACGCAACGATCTTTTCACAACTCTCATTTGGTGTCAGATAAGCATCAGCTGCAACCTGTATTTCACTGAGGACACCAGATGTACGAGGGAAAGAAAAACAATGTGGACGAAGAAACTTGCAGTCGATAACGTGTGATATGAGATAAATCAACTAAGTTCGGCAGAGGTACCAAAGTCATGGAAAGGAAATGATCTCAGAATTATACTTAAATTTTCAACCAAATTTTTGTCCTTTTTGTCTTTCACGCAAGCAAACTTAAAACCAAGAACTGGATTCATGGGCTGTAATTGTTTCTATTGTATCACTGCAAGAACTAATGAGTTGAACAGAAAGGATGCCACGCCCTCTTCAAACTTCAGCCAATTTCTGATATCAAAATATTACGAAAAGTCTACTGCTCTTTAATATATCCTCATCTCCACTATGCATTTTTGACCTGGGGTTAAGTCTCTGCAACGTATTTAACTCATCTGGAGGTTCTTCATAACCGTTCAATACGCTGTAGTTGCAAAATATCTAGAGCTGCTCACATCCCAATGCTAGATTTATATCACCCATGCAAAATATTTCAAATTTATCAAATATAAGAACACCAACTAGAAAAATTATGTACAAAATAATTCACAATTGCTTTCCAAGTTTCATCTCCTGGTGTTATTCTCATATCAACGATAGGCATAAATATCCTACTAGAATAGCTACTGATAACAATCCCACTACAACTTCGTCAAAAACATCTTTAACACGAAGATCTGAACAATACACATGGCCAAGACTCTGAAACAATATTCCCAAAGAAATAAATCATTCCTACTTTATTGTTCAACATAAAAAAAACTTCTTGGTAGATCAAGTTATGCTGTAATACATCTATCATCTGGGAAATACTTCTTTCAAATTTACTTGTGTTCCAATTCTGTTCAGTGTTAACGATTTATTTGATGTTACTAGTTGACGCAGTCAATTTTTCACTGAAGTAAAACATAGCAATATGAACGTGCTCTATTTGTCCCAATATCCTTGTGGTGAATGTATGATTACTTTGTCGTTGCCACGTAGTGGCGCCTGCAATCTTGCAATCCTTAATTGTGCCCCTGTGTTCGCCCCGCGGCTGTTGCG
>JGI24158J21664_10008901_pt1 | contig 13393 bp, 17 predicted proteins | sample Ectturendosymbi3_FD_21664 | JGI IMG/M metagenome (IMG submission 21664) | reverse complement strand
TTCCAGAAGCAATGGTGAAACGAATTTACATGGTTAGCGTACAGTAATATTTACAATGGAGCTTTTTGCAAATGGTGCGTTATGTTTGCTCCTCAGACTGTCAGTCGTAGCACAAAACCTCCTGGCTCATTAGTTCGGGACCACACTGTAATTATAAAAAGGCAAAGGAACATTACGATCATCATCAAAACTGTCACTATCATAAATTATGTGCAGCCATATTCGATAACTTTGTGCAGACAGATGCCGACAAATCCAGAGATGTACGAAATGCTTTATACAGCAGTCGACAGAAGGCTGTCGAGGAAAATCAAAATCGTCTTTCCCATACCATCAGAACTATTGAATTTTGTGGTCGCCAAGAAATACCATTGAGGGGCACAGTGCTGAGTTCGCGTTGCATCCTCAACATGAAACGTCTTGCGATTCTGAAATACAAATAAAAGAAGACTTCAACTACTTCAAAAACAAATCAAGAAAGCGACCTAGAAGCTTGTCGATGTTCTCATTAAATAGTAACGATTGGGAAGAATACTGGAACACTAAAGTCACACCACAAGATGGATTGAATTCTAAAAGAATGAAGCTGGAACAAAGCGACGACTAAAAACTTTCCGTCTACACGGACATTGCAATGTGTATTTATTTAAACCATTGTGTATTTATACTCTGCATGTAATCGCAAGTCACAATTAGGAAGAGAGTAACCCGAAACATTATAGAAATTATTTACATTAACAATCCGTATAAATTTGTAAATTATATTCACGATTTAAACGGATAAAAACGAACAGTAACGGAAAACATTCCGGATTACGGCGAAAACGGTAAACGGAACTACCGGTACCTCCGGAAAACCATTCTCGAACGTGATTCGTCGAAAACAAGAGTGACGTTTCGAGACGTGAAAATCAGACAATGAGAGTCGAGGAGACCGGAGCGGCGCTGGGTATAAATACTCGCGCACTCGCCAGGATCAGGCAGTCTTTAGCCACTGCTTAAGCGATAACAAGTCCAGCCACTGCAGGACTCTAGGCCACTGCCTAACTTTAACCTTAACCCACAGGCTTAGAAGAAGTTTCCCAATGGAAACTTGTACAGTCTACAGGTGGTCTGTTAGACTAGACCTATTGAATTTATGGCAGTATGGTTTACTCTCTTCCTCCACGAAAGAAACGAATTCACATTTACCCCTGTGGTTTTGGAATAGATTCTTGATGTAATTGAGATTAATAGCGCAGTGCTTAACGTTATCATAATAAAACCATGAGTGAATATAATTTTGCCTCGTGTTAAAACTGAGCGCAAAGTCGAACGATAAAGGGCGGGTCCAAATTTCTTAGTTGTAAACGTGGGGCGTGCCTAGAACATGTTCATACTAAATTAACCAGTGCTCTCGAGGAACTGTTCTAAAAAGCAAAACGAAATGCTACACGTGCCCCGCATCTCCACCATTTGAAAATTACTTTCACGAAAGAAAACATATTTACGCTCATTGCGTTAAACTAGTGATTTTCGACCGAACTTATCAAATTTCCTGCGGAACACCTGACAATCTTTCACGGAACACTAGTTTTCCGCGGAACACCGGTTGAAAATCATTGATATAGTGTATGCAATAACTTAAATAATACTGTATTGAACAGTTTGCAACTTACTACTGATTTTTCTGGTCTTTTGATATTGGATAATCGACCACATGAAGAAATCAAACATAATGAACGAGGCTACACGGACAAAAACAACTTCGAAAGAAGAAATCTTCAACCAACTCTGGCAAGCCATCAGAAACATGAATGAAAAATTAGACAAGCTAAGTAATATCCAGAATGAAAAACTAGACAAGCCAACTAATATCACACAAAATCTTGAAAACAAGCTAAATGGATTTAAAAAAAAAGATCGTTGAACATGAAAATAAGTTGAATCAGCTTGAAGAAGAAAAAGTACAGCTACGCAATGAGATGGTACAGAAAACAAATATGATTGTCTTTCACCTTGACAGACAAGAACAATATATAAGAAGAGAAAATATTCTAGTTTATGGAGTAGAAGATAACGAAGACAACGATGATGGGGAAAAGGTCTTGTTTAAAATAGCAGATGAGCTCGAAATCGATCTCCAAGATAATGATATACAGAGAGTACATCGACTAGGACAAAACTGTAAGAAACAAGGAGAATCCCCGTCCAATCATTGCAAGATTTGTGTCATACAAAAAAAAGAAACGAGTTTCATACTAACAAAAGGGATATCAAAAATAACGAAAGAAGACAGCACGTCTTTGTTTGTAAGGATCTCACACCTGTGCGGTACAAGTTACTGAAGTACATGCAAAAATCCTGTTCTGATACATTTACCTCTTGCTACACTCGTAATGGCAATATAAAAGCCAAGCTCAGTACATCTGAAAAATAGGTCACCGTCACTTTGATGATCGCTTCAAACACGGAATTGATGTTGATTATAAACAGATGGGCTGTAGAAAAATACTTAACATCTATCTCTACTGCAAAGATATTACCTTCCGTGAATTCTGAAATCAGACATTCAATGCAAGCGACCACTTACATTTGAACAACAAACTGCCAGAAGCAAAATGCATACGTGTGTTAATTTTATATGTTGGAATGCTTTTTCTCTTCTGAATACATGGCTGCTGGCGCAGCAATGCAAAAAATGTGCTTCCTACCTAAACCTAAATGAATGACTGTAAACATTGCAATGCACAAATGTTTCCTGACTGTGAATGTTTAACAAGTAGCAACAACCACTCTGATAGCGATCTATCACTACCTCTCTCGCAGTATGCTGCACATACTGACTTTGTAAGCATGTTGATACGTTGATGTCAAATGATCTCTCCTTGTTACATTGTAACATAAGATCTTTGTATAAAAATATAGACAAACTTGAAGAAATCGTAATCCCATGTTCAAAACCACCAGATAATATAGCGCTGTCGGAAACCAGAATTAAGGAAACTTCAATTATAGCACCACTTCCAGGCTACAATTTCATTAACGAAAATTCCCAAATGCAAGCTGGAGATGTGGGTGCCTACATAAAAAATAATTTGAAGTATCTTCAACAACGTGACTTCCAGTTCAACGTGTGTAGATGTGAAGACATATGGTTTGAGTTATTAGGAAAACGTCAGAAAATAATAATCGGAATAGTGTACAGACACCCACAATACAACATAGATGAGTTTTCTCAATCACTTTCTGAAGCAATCACAAAAATCGTAAAAATAGCCATGCGTATTATGTACTAGGCAATGTTAACATACAGCTACTTAATGCAACAAATGATATCAGAATACAACAGTCTATAGATATCTTATGCAGTCTTGGCTGCTACGCAGTAATAAATATACCAACCAGAGTGGTAAACGAAGCAGAATCATATATCGACCATATATATACAAATATAATTTATTCACCCGAATAAATCCTAGAAAGTCTCATCACGGGTGACACTCATCAAGCGACTGGCCGGTGCCGGTTGGGGGCTCCCTTCAACGCTTTAAGAACCTCCTGCTTGGCACTTGCATTTGCTCCGGCAGAGTACTGTGCCCCAGTGTGGTGCCGCAGTGCTCACACAAAACACATCGATGTACCTCTAAACGAGTCGATGCACGTAATCACTAGCTGCTTACAAAGCACACCCACCTCCTTGCCCACTCTATCTGGCATTATCCCATCTGAGACAAAGCGCAGTGCTTCATGCTCGAAACTTTACACCAAAGCCCTCAATCCGAAATATATCCTACACGAAACTCTGTACCTAAAATCTTCTCCTAAACGTCTTCGCTCCAGGAAGCCTCTTCGCTCCTTTGTGGAATTGTTGTCAATTAACTGGGAACCAACCATACTAATCCCTCCAACTCTGCAATCCTTCATTCCGGCATTCAGCTCACAGCCACCAGGCTGCGACCTTCCCAGAAAAGCCTGTGTTCAGCTCAACCACCTGAGGACTGGTGATAGCCGATTTGCGGCCAACATGAAATTAATGGGCCTGTGCGGCTCAAATTTGTGTGAATGTGGCAAGGTGCAGACTGCACACCACATCTTGTATGGTTGCACCAAACTCAAACCTCCGTGCCACATTGATGAGGTAGACAACCCTGCTCTTTTGAAATACCTTACTCAATCAAATTTTTGACCAACATGTACTCCTGTTCGTGTATACGAAAGAAGAACCCTATATTATGCTGCATGATATTAGCGATCACTATCCGATTTATGTGACTGTGAGTAAAGCTCGATTAAAAAGAGATGTCAAACAAAGATTCGTTAGAGATACAAGTAACGTTGATATCATTACTTTTGACCGCGATCTACACGAAACTTTAGATTCGTTACCGATGCAATACTCAGAATAGAATGTTAATGAAAAGTTTTATTTTATTGTAAGGTCCATGAAAAGTCTTGCGGATACATATATGCCTGTTAGGAAACACACAAGAAGGAAATATAAACTTAAACTAAAGCCATAGATAACACGAGGGATCATTTCTTCTATCAAACATAGAGACTACTTTTGTGTCGCGTTTACAAAAGGTCAAAAGTACTTACAGATTTCGAAAATTACAAAAAATTGCGAAACCACCTTACTCATGTCAAGGAATTAGCTAAGCGCAATTACTATGAAGGGCAATTTGCCCAAAACAGCAGGAACTCAGAAAGAACAAAAAAAAACGTAATGATATTTTTGGCAAAAACAAACCATCTAGTTTTCGCCAAAGATTACAAGTTGATGGACGAATTTACTCATCCAAAAAATTAATTGCAGATGCATTAAATCAAAGTTTTGTTACTTCGGCTCAGGTAAATTTCGCTCCTACTGGTCCATCTAAAACTACTGATGCAAATATAAAAAAAATATCTTCTACCAGGCCAAGTGAATTCTATTTTTTATCACCAACCTCTCCTGAAAAAATACACTCATTAACGGATTAGACTCTAAAAAATCATGTGGACGCGATGATATTCCGGTGCACGCTTTGAAATTGTCAAAATACAAACTGGCACCTCTTCTATCAAATGTTATAATTGAAAGCATATGTGAAGGTGTCTTTCTGGATAATCTAAAAATCGCTGAAGTAGTACCAATTTTTAAGTCAGGATATAGCTAAATTGCCACTAATTACAGACCGATATTCAGTTCTAACATACTATTCAAAAAAATTTGAAAAGGTACTGTTAGTAGGACTGAACGATTCTTTTACCAAAAACAACTTGTTGAGTCAGCAACAATACGGTTTTCGCAACAGCCATTCCACATCCCTGGCTATTACAGACTTGTACGAAAACCTTCTACAGAACCTCGATAAAAAAAACTTATGTCATGTGCGGTTTTCTTAGATCTAAGAAAAGCATTTGACTCAGTGAATCACTCCATTTTGCTAACAAAACATGAGCATTATGGCGTAAGAGGAAATGCGCTCAAACTAATACAGTCTTATCTCTCCAACAGAAGACAGCACGTTCAAGGGAGAAATACTAAATCATCTTTAAATTCAATTATTTCTTGGGTCCCCTCGATTTTAGGCCCATTGTTTTTTGAATATTTATAAACGACTTACCAAATTCAAATTTTATAAAAACTATACCTTTCGCTGATGGTGCAGTTTTAGCTCAAAGCGACAACAATCTGGGAAAATTACAAAACTCGGTTAATCGTGAAATGATAAAAGTAGGCTAATGGATTGGCTAACCGCAAACAAACTCTCACTAAATATTTCCAAAACAAAATATATGCTGATCACAAACAAACATGTAAGCACAGAATCCTTCGTCATAAATGTAAACAGTAATCGTATTGAAAGAACTTTGACTTACAAGTAGCCTGCCTTGGTGTAATTGTAAATGAAAAACTAACTTGGAAAGAGCATTGTAAACAGTTGTGTTGTACTATATCGAAATATGTTGGTGTAATGTATCAAGTTAAACATTATGCTAATAACCAAGCATTACGTTTGTATCACAGCTTAATAAACTCACGAGCACAGTATGGGATTATTGCCTGGGGAAGATCAGCTTCGTGCCATGTACAGCTAGTATCGGTTGTGTTAAACCGCGCCATGAGATGCTTAAACACAAATAAACTTTTGACTAGTAAGTTACTACCATTTATAAAATGCAAAATTTTTCTCCAATTAAAAGATGTATACAATCTTTAAGTAAGCAAATTCATGTACAAATAGGCTACACTAACTCTCAACTACCTGCTATCTTTAACAATTATTTTAAACTCATTACAGATGTTCATGCATATAACAAAAGACAAATCAAAACTCTACAATTTGCTTTACCAAAAGCACGTTTAAACTCTGGTGCTAAAATGATAAAATATAGTGTAATATAAATCTGGTTCAAAAATTTTTTCGGAAACAAAAAATAAAACGTGTTTGGCACTTTTTCGGCAGAGTATAAGAAATATGTCTTACTCGGCTACTAGAAACGTACTTTGTGTTCTTCTTGATTGGTGTACATAAACCAAGTGGATTGAGTTAATTACTTAACGCTGTTACAGTGGAAACTGTCAAATCATGAAGTATCTCCGTTATATATTACGTCGTTTGGTCTTTGTTGCGTTCACAGAAATTGATCGCATCAAACCAGTGTATGAAGCAGTGGGATGCCTTTAGTCTGTAGGTACAAAGCAAGCGAATTTTCATTCCCACGTATGCATTGACAGCAAGTTGTTTTCTTCCAAACATGATTACGCGACTGGTTATCAACCTGTCATATCTCGTGACACTATTGCGGTGCTGCAGAGGTCTATAGCTTTTGACGCATTTCCTCTCTAGCATTCACGTATATTTTTGAATGTGTAAAAACAGTAATTGTTTAACGAGACAACTTTAAACCATTTTCTTCTGGTGGCTTATCCTTGCCTGCAACGTATTTTACTTCAAAATACGCATTATACGTGTAACCGCATTGCACATATTACATTTTATATCCAGAGCAAAAGACTTTTACTAACAATTATACACTGTTCCTTTTACACTATGAGCAGCTTCGTCCCTGGGAGGTCTGCAGCCTAAATGACCCCTGGTTCTTCTCAACCTCCCATTCCCTCATGCATTTTATAAATCGATGTACTTGGAAGTCATCGCAGTTCTACATTATAATAATCATGATGGGGTCATTCATGTGTGTGCCTTAAAAGCTTGTGTTTCATCAGAGTACAGTAAATGTATTACCGCCATCAAACGTATGTTACCGCCTCTCTACTACCGCCATGTATATATCCTCGTCTTTTTTCATGTACAGTATTTGTGTATTTCTTGCTACTGCGAAACATGTTTAAAGTCTAGCGCCTTGCGGGTGGGAGTGAAGACGTTATACAATACAATATTGATAATTGAGTGCATGCTCTTGTTCGTGTTCTTATTAATAGTCATACGATGAACACCAAAATGAAATGCAAATTGCAATGAGTACAATTATTATTTTTACCATATAAATTTGAGACATACCAAACTGGGTTATTTGTGGTATGTAAGGTTAGGTTAGTATTATTTTGGTCTGGAATGTGTAATCTGATATGGAAAGCTTATTTTTCTGGAAATATTTTTTAAAGAAAAGTTTATTTACGAAAAAAATGTCATTTGGAGATATATACAATGGAACCCCGCTAGCCAGTGGTAGTCTCGAGACTTATTTTTGCCAGTCTCGGTCTCGAAGGTTTCAGGTCTCGATCATAAGCTATTGTCTTGAGACTTTGAATATTGCAAAGAAATGGCTTAGTAAAACTATAATTCAATGAGTTTTTTGTAATGTCTATTTGCTGGTAAGAAACAGCCAAAACAGGTCAGAAAAATGCAAGAAATTCGAAAAAAACAAAACTTGAAGTGATGACGATATTTTTTGAAAAATTTCGGCAAAATCCACAAATTTTGAAGTCTCGGTCTTGAATTTCAAGTCTCGGTCTCGGTATTTTTGATGAAGTCTTGGTCTCGAAGTTTTAACCAGGTCTCGGTCGCGATGGTTGCGGTCTCGACTACATCACTGCCGCTAGCACGATCACCCACTGGATGGCACTCAATGGTCGTGTTAATGGGGTTGGAGTAGTTGTAGTGGATTTGTTCACACTTGTATTCCTAAAGATTTCGTGAATATATCGCGATCACTTCAAATCTGCAATCATTTCCTTGATTGAAAGTTATTTAGCTTTCGTCTTACATGCTGCCACAGCATATCGTTACTGTACTATAAAATCACACAGCGGAAAAAGTTGATGTTGGCAGTACAAAATCCAGAAGTGTTTAGAGCAGGGTTTCTCAACCACGGAAGAATTTTTAAGGAACCACGGCCTGACATTATTGAAATTTAGTAGGTTTTCAAGTTAGATGTTTTGATTGAAAACGTAGGGAACTCTTCAGCTACAAACGTCATAATGCGCTCTCTCGTGTTAGAAACTATTGCGACATGGAAATTTCCACATAGCTTGCCACGTTGCGCACAACATGCAGTTCATGGACGCAATTTTCTTGTAAAATGTGGGGGGGACGGGTTGTTGTGAAACCAGTATATTACGAAACCTAAAAAGAAAATGTGGGGGGACATGGCATATTGGAGGGTTTTGTGTGAAAGTCGGATTCCTAAGAACACTAGGAGTTGGAGTCGCATTTTTTTATCTGACTCCGGCTACGGAAGTCCAATTCAATCATGTTTTACATCGTACTCCTAAGTTAAGAATCCTAACTCTTGCAAGTTGAAATGGTACAATTTCTTTCAAAACTTTATTCAAACAGATAATGCTTGCTGCGTACCACCACTTTCATTGATTGCTAGTTGCTACAAAGTTGTTGACAGCCAAACTTCATTCAGGTTATAGGAGACGGAGTCCGAAATTTTGGAAAGGTCGGAGTGTGAGTCAGACATTTCACCTCCGTCTCCGCAACCCTGATTGCCACGCTAACCTTTCAAAAGAGGGGCAACGGGTGGCGAAGGTGCTTTTTGATAACTGTCTCACAGGTGATTTCACCGTTTTTGAAGATAGACTTTTAAACAAATGATTGCAGCTATTCACACACAGAAAATTCATAATGGTTTATCATATTTTCAGTTATTTTTTGAGGTCAACCTTGTTGCTGAACAGAAACAAACATGCTTGGTAACGCTTTTTTTAAATTTGGATTGCCCTCAACTCTTGCATGGGCAACATTTTTTATTCAACTCTTGCATGGGCTTCTATTCAACTCTTGCATGGGCAACATTTTTCGCATTGGAGATTTGTGCAGTAGGTGGGCCACGGATCTTTTGTTTGTGCATCAGGTGGGCCACATGCTTGACAAGGTTGAGAACCCCTGGTTAAGAGTATGAGTTTGTTACGTCACATTGGCATTTACTGCGCATGCACACACGCAAAAATGCCTGTATCCACGACGAGAGACACCCGCAGAAAATTTTCCAAGGGACAACGTCGACATTATGCTTATCTTTTCAGGTTGCTGACGATACAATGCAAATGCACGTTCACTAAACATTTACCCTTTCCAAACGACAAAAAAAATGCCCAATGTTACGAAAACAATCGCAAAAAAATGCGCTTCGGGGCTGGTTGACCAGGTGACCACCATAGTCCTTCGCCAATCCTAAGTGACACAGTCGTGTTTACATTAATCAGATATTTTGCCAATGCATAGGCGGATCCACGATTTTTAAGGGGGGGGGGACTCAAGGACGAGTTCACCCGGACGTGTATTGACTGCATAGCAATGATGACCCAACTTCTCAGGTAAGTTTTTTTAACAAACACGGTTAATAACCATAGACATTTTGACTTAATCGCATTCGCACCACTACCCAGGCCAGGCTTGCTGGGACGTTTCCGGAGCAGAAGCGGCCTTCAAAGCAATTCAGAAATTATTCTCAAACTTATCAAATATTAAAAAAGTAACTTGATGAATGTCGGAAAAATTTTATTATTAGCAAACAAACACAGGTTCACGCCGGTCCAAAACTACACGAAGAAACCTGAAATGCCTCCAGTAACCTTTGTTGGCAGTCTGTGCAAGATCCATGCCGTATTGTGTTTGAAAATTGCAGATGGTCATGGAATAGAAGTTCATTACATTCGGACTTGAAAATTGTTTATTTTCGGAAAATTTTACTATCTTTATTGAACATCACCAGGGCCGTAACGAGTGGGGGCAAGGGGGCACAATTCCCCAGGCGCCGAATCACTGCGGGAGGCCAAAAAGTAACAACAGTGCCATAAGCACTTTCTTCGATACAGTACATTTGCTACCGAATAACCTCAGGTTCGAACATGGGGGTGCAAAACTCGTTTCTTGCCCCAGACACCATCCAACCTCGTTACACCCCTGCACATCACGATTGTCTAGCCAAAATGGCCAAATTTGTTTGCAAAAATACCTGCCCATCAGTGGCAAACTACCAAAGTCATTTGACCATAGAAAATAACTTGAAGGTCGACAAAAAGGTATGTTACTGTAATGACTAACTTCTCAATGGCTAACTTCTCATCCATTTAATTTTTTGTACGAAACGCGACTATATCGCGGTAATGCAATTTTATAAATACTGTACAGTAGGTTGAAGAAAAATTATTACAGACAGCAGAATATTGGTCGATAAAAAAGCATTTGATTTCGTGCTGAGCTGAACTTTTGTCCAAAAATTGTTGCTGGCAGGTCTGATGCTAATCAGTAGTCATCTTTGGCATAGCCTACAGCTAATCTAGCGCATTTAATTGCCTACCTGACATGTAGGCTACGTTTTGCGGTTAGGTTTGCTGTTTTGGAATATACGTTGTCACTGAACGCTCTAACCTCGCCTGTAATTAACTACACTGTAAGTTCGCTTTAGCGTAATTTTAATGCCTTAGCTTAACTACAGTAATAACATGAGCTGCACTCATTCATAAAACCTTGTAGGAGAAAACAGTACGATCTGCAGCTTGTATGACTTTTGTCCACAGTCTGCCCAGTCCCGTCACCGCGGGGGGAGCTTTGGCGGGCTTAACTCCCCTCAACAAAGCTCCAAGCTCCTCCAAATTGAAACAATAAACACTATAAATCAGTGGAGTTGTTGTCAATTTTTAGAATGTCAAGCCCCCCCGGCACAAACGCAAAGCCCTCTAGCGGCGGTTCTGAGTCTGCTGCTTAAACATCTTTTGTCCACAAGAAGCCTAATCTTACCCAAATGATACAAGAGTTTAAATACTTACGTGCGCAGTGGCATGGCCAGCCCAAAGTTTTGGGTCGGTCGAAATGTTTGATTTGAGGCGAGCAACAGTATTTTGTTAGAGATACTGCCTACTAAAGCACATATAGATATTACAAAAATTTGAAGGGACCATGGCCCCCTGCCCCCTGGCTATTAGAAGTTTAATTTATAGTGAAATAAACATATTCCGACTGCCCAAATTCAGCAAAATAAGGTTTGCATTTAATATTTTCGTCCCTATCCCTGTGCAAAAAATGGTTTATTTAAATGCTATACAAAAAAATTACCTCAATGGGCGTTTTTGTGTTGATCAAAACAACGTATCTGAAAAAATGTAGGGGGGACTTCAGCCCCCTTATCCCCCTGGATCCGCCTATGCATTGTGTTTTCATTTATTTTGATTTCCACTGACAATTGCTTTCCGTATTGCACAATGGTTCTCAGTATAGCTGAGTCATATGAAACAATAATAAACTTGACTTAGTTGGCAGCAATAGTTAGGTATATAACCATAATTCACACAATAAGCTAAATTCAGATTTTCAAAGCGGGGCAGTTCTTTTCAACCACATTTATCTAATAAGGGTCGTTGTTCTGAAGCGTCCCGGTTTTCAATCACAAAAATATGGTATGCCTAACTAAACCTGTCAGTACGAGAGCAACCACTGCTACCCGCGCTGGACGTGTTCGGCATGGGGTGGATCATAAGGCGCCCTTATCAGGGCGCGGCAGCAGAAATGCTGCCGAAGACCGACGACCCAACATACTCCAGCTGAACACCGAGGGGCTTATTGCAGACAAAATCTCTGTCATTGAGCAGCTAGCCTATAAGAACAAGGCTTTTCATCATCGTCCTACAGGAGATCCACTGCACAACTGCAGACAAGCTAGTGATTCCCAACTTCTCACGAGCTGGGTCAGTCCTGAGCAGGAACCACGGCCTTGCCACGTTTGTCCATGAGCGGTTGGAAAGGCCACTAGTCGATCAGTCTCCAGAACAATCAGAGTCTGAGCGGTTGTGCGTAGACGTTTCAGGATACAAGATCATTAACGTCTACAAACCTCCACGCTCGCGATTCACACCAACGGTCATACCGACGTTCCCACACCCCAGTCTGTGTGTTGGTGACTTCAACTGCCAACACGTCAACTGGGGTTACAACAAAACATCTCCTGACGGTGAGAACCTGGACTCGTGGGCAACATCCAACAACCTTGGACTGTTGCATAATCCAAAGGAAACAGCCAGCTTCTACTCTCACCGATGGAACGTCGGCACCAACCCAGACCTGGCCTTCGCGAGTTTCGGCCAGGACAGCCGACTGCTGGACAGACGTCTTCTAGGAAAGTTCCCGAGGTCACAACATCGGTCTTCCCTCATAACGCAACCGAAGCTCAAGGTTCCTGCCCACAGCGACCCGGTGAAGCGTTGGAACTTTAGCAAAGCTGATTGGAAGCGCTTTTGCCTTCTCACAGATGAATCCGTTGAGAGATTGCCACCTCCGGACACATCAAACATTGAGGGGACATACCAGGATTTTTGCGAGAGCCTACTATCTGCAGCCAAACAATGTATCCCATGTGGCCGTCGGAAGAACTATGTGCCATGCTGAGACAAAGAGTGCGAGACCCTTTATTGCTCCTTCATCCGAGCCCCGGTGGGGACTGACTCTGATAGAGCCGCTTCGTCCCTACTCTCTCGGCTCGGGCAGAAGAAGCAGGAGCGATGGGAGAAAGCTGTCAATTCCATCGACTTCTCGCACTCTAGCCGCAAGGCGTGGAGAACCATCAACAAACTTACTGGCAGGTCTGGACTCTCCTTTCACCAGTGCCCCGCGACGGCAAACTCCATCGTCACGCTACTCGTGAAGAACGGGGCATACAGGACCGGGGATCGAGAGTCCACCAGGCTGGTCAACAAGGAGCTGTCTGACCGATGGAAGATTCCAACACCTGAAGGTCACAGTATCTCTGAATCCTTTGCGCCGGAGGAGCTTGCTGCTACCCTCAGACGCTTGAAGCCAGGAAAGTCTTCGGGATTGGATTCCATCTTCCCGGAGTTCATATTCTATGCCAGGTCAGCTCTCAAATCTTGGTTTTGCGACTTCCTCAGTTCCTGCATGCGCCAACTCAAAATTCCAAAGATCTGGAGAAGAGCACTAATAGTTGCGATCCCTAAGCC
>JGI24158J21664_10008900_pt1 | contig 13393 bp, 8 predicted proteins | sample Ectturendosymbi3_FD_21664 | JGI IMG/M metagenome (IMG submission 21664) | reverse complement strand
TTCTGGTTCAAAAGTTATGATCTAAAATAAACAAATTAATTAATTAGCTAATTAGTCAAATATTTTTACTAACTAACATCACAACTTTTGAACCAGAAACCGCAGCAGGTCATCCAAAGTATCAAAGACTTGGATTGTAGCCTAGTTTCCAGTAAAAACTTCAGCGAAATACTACCACCTAACGGTTGGCCTCCAGGGCCAGGCAAAATGGGCCAAGGTGGCCTAAAAGTCTTCACTTATGACATCACTCATAGACAACCTGCACCCCCTAAGCAAAAAATTTTTTTTCGAGTGCAATCTACTAGACTGGCCACGTTTTTTGATATTTTTGCCGGGTCGCTAGAGCGAACAGGAGCTGAGATATTCATCCGCAAAGCCACGTTCGAATCAGCTGCTTTTTGCGAACCGCTTGAATTAACCCGGCTCTCAAAGTGTTAAGCGTTCCAAGTTCAATCCATGCCCAAATGTGGATTCATTCTCATAGTCATAAACATGAGAATAGCAAAGATTCGTACACCAAGATTAGCACATTTCGTGCTGCACATTCACCTGCATGACTAATGTGGTGATTATACCAAGAACCGTCGCCAGAAAGTCTTCAATAGGGGCTTAACATTTGTTCAGGAGATCTTGACATTATAAATTTTACAAAAACTTTATTTCTAGTGTTTCATCTTTCAATTTGGGGGATTTGGAGCTTTATTTGGGAAGTCTAAGCCTACCAATGCCCCTGTGATGACAGGACTAGTTACGCCACATAACATTGAAGTCATAACAGCAATAGCGGGGTGAACCTGGTCGAGTTGAATCTCTATTGCTATTATCCTAAGGGTCGTTGGATTGACTCTTCAGTTGGCTCAGGGTGATGCAGCATTGTGGCTGCAATACCAAAGACTCATTCCGATGGAACCAATGTCACTCTCATACCCAGGAGTTTGAGCAGCAGCCTTCATATTTATGAGGGAAACGACATTTGTTTTTCCAAAAGACTAAAACAGGTTTGTGCAACCTATGGCCTGCAGCCTCAAAAGTGGCCCAGGAGCTAAAGTTTTCTGGCCCAAAAAAAGGGCCAGATTTTCAAGCAAGCGTAACAGTTTTTGAAAGGTTTTGCCAGTGTCAGATTATGGGTACTGTACACCTAAGGTTAAACAGATATTTTGGCAAATTTGATAAATTTTAAAAGATAATTCAGTGGTTACTTGTAATAAAAACAATAATCAAAAAGTAAATTGAGGGCCATTTTTCCAAGGCCTAATGTTATAGCCTTAGTAGCCTAATGATTAATCCATCATTGGGTATATCTTCCGTGGGTGGTCACGCAGAGCTTGACACATGAAGCTGTGGGCCGTGGATTAATCTGGATATTCCCATTTGGCCCAGTAATGCTGCATGGTTGCACACCCCTACCCTAAAACATAACAGCTGATTGACTGTCATAATTAAGATGACTACTGCAACTTTCGCCTGTGAGTGGATAGGCGGTGTGACATAATAATAATCACTGATACGGCCACATAGTGTGTATTGCAGCTGTGAATAAGATAAGAAATTGATCAAGTTTTTACTGTTGTCGCTTTTCTGTGATGGGATGGTGGTGCAGCACTAGTGATCATTTTGTTCCACTTTCCTTGCACAAGGATACATTCTCATTCTCATACACTACATTCTTGTTTCATCTTTAAAATGTTGTTGGACAAATTATCATTTTTAGCAAAACCAGATATCAGAATAGAATTAAAATTAAAGCACTGAAGCTTTTAGTGAATTAAATTAGAATTACCGTCATTTCACTCAAATTTATCGAATTAGAAAACTAGAATTTCTTAGTTGTCTAAATCTGACTACAATTAATATTTGACGTCATAATGCTGGAGCTTCCTGGGAAATCGCAGGGAAAGGAGCTTTCCAGGAAATAGCACATGCTCACTGGAAATTAATCAGCTGCAAGTCACGTAAAATCAAATAGTACGCAAAGAATTGTAAGCAAACTATAAAACGGACTGCACAAATTTCCAAGTGGCCCAATACCTGGCCTTGTGATGCAACAGTTACACTTAACTAACAATAGTAGTCTCATGCAGGGTTGCCAACTTGGTAGTTTTGAAGCCAGATTTTAAAATAATGACTTCATTTAACACACTTGGCTTTTTTTGACAATCAAATGTAATGCCATTCAAAAATGCTCAACTTGTGCCCAAACCACTGACAAGCTCACTCCGCCTCTGCGCACTTGCGCTCAAACAGTGCATACGCAGAATACTCATTCAACAAACTTTCAACACTGTCTGAATATCGTTCTACAGGTCTGATCAGTTAAAACCGATTTTGCCACCATCGAATTGGCTGCAACAATCAACGTTTGAAGCACGACACCACAATCACTTCAAATGCTGCACCACTAGCAAATTCCACACCGTTTGCACCTGTGGTTCTCAACCACTGTTCTGACAGCCGCATGCAGCTCCCAAGCACCCTTTGTGCAACCCTCAGCGGTCTTTCAATAAAACCTCCAACATTTTGTACATCAGACTTCGTTCTGCAATAAAACAAAACATATCAATTTATGCATTAAATTGTGTTAAACTATCTTCAGTGCAGCTCTTCAGTGCAGGCGGACAATCCCGCACGCCTCCGCATTTTCATCCTTGACACCGACACCCACCCTATTGCTTCCTCTGTGGCCTGTGAGTGTCACGCAGAAGAACAAACTGTCGACCATGTTGTCTTCCAATGTCCAATCTATTGACCTGCTCATGGACTACATGGCCTGACGGTTCTGGACGATGAGACAACTGAATGGCTTGTCAACACCTGCCCCGAGATCTTGTGCAGCCAAGCAGTGGTTTGAACAACTAGCTCAAAAGAAGTGCAGCTCTCTAACAAAGTCGTAACTCTGGATTTAGCTCCCTTCAGCGAAAGGTTGAGATGAACTACTGGTTTATACTGCGCAGACGCAGGCATGCTGTGATTACACGACTTGAGAGTAGGAATTGCTCGTCCCTGTGGTGTGAGTTAGGTGGTCAGCAAAGCATTACAAAAGTACAATATTGCTGTAACACTTGCGTTAGAGATTAGAATTTATTATCAAAGGATATCTTTAGTTTGGCGTCTGGAAGTCTCCAAATACTCTACTAACTGCGATTTGGTTGGTCATCAGATACCGTGTTAAGGTTTTCAAAATGTCAGTGATTGCTTATGAGCAGTCCATATCTTACTGAAATGAATTATCTAAAACTGTGATGTAGCAAAAGAATTCCTTGAAAATTGAATCATGCCCACAAAACACAAATTTTAGACGCGGGTTAAGCAAGGATTAGGTACGAGAATTTGCCACTTCGCAGTGAAGATTTGCTACTTCCATTGGTTTTGCACTCAGGTCCGTAATTAGGGGGGTGCAAGGGAGATTTGCACCCCCTGGAAAAATGTGTTGGACATAGCGTTGCAATCGGAAAGCCCGAGCGGCAAGTGCGCAAAGCTTCGCACTGTGGCAACAAACAACAATGGAGATCATGCGCTGCAATCACTCTGTTATTGCTTGTTCGCGTCACGCATATGCGGTGTTGTTCTTCGCGCACATTCCGTTCGTGATGAGCCGCACATTCAGCTCAATGCCAGCGGAGAGGTTGCAACAATAGTTTAAAAATTTTAGACCCCTCTCAGAAAACTCTTTGCCCTATCTATTGTCCCAAGCTGGTTACGGGTCTGTTTGCACTCCTTCAGTATCTCGTATTTTGTGTACTGTGCGGTAGCATGGTACACTGCAGCGATGCAACTGCTTACATGTTGAATGTGAACCGATGCTGGTAGGCTGCATCAATCCAAGTTGATCAATGTGAACGCAGTGATAAATAGACTCTTGAGTGCAACGTTTTCAAGAAAACAAATTTGTTTTGTGACATCATAAAGGAGCAGTCATCTTTAGCTCGTGTCCCACGGGAAATTTTGATAAGCTTCCTAGGAAATTTACATTTTTTTCAAGCCCTGGTGCTCTACATATATTTTTAGCAATACACTGAGGTGCCTAGCTGTCGGTGACTGAACTGAAGTTACACCAACTATGAAAAAGCAGTTTTATAGTTGTCCACTTGAAGTTGTTTGTTTCAAGTAAGAAAAGAGTTTTCTTTTGACAGAAAAAAGTTATGCAGGTTTTTGCCTTTTGTCAAATTCAATTGGTTTGATATGGTCACATTACAAGTACAGGATGCAGAGACAAGGGTTTAGGATGTAAAGTTAAGGTTTATGGTTAAGGCTTAGCATGCAGTTCACCCAAATAAGACAAGAATAAGCTAATAGCTTGACAGCACAGAAACCATGACACTACTCATCCATGCATGATGGACTGAACCATTGTAGATGTCATGGTCAACTAACCATGTCATGCATTTTGAACTTGTCATGTGACCACTTTGGTTGCTCAAAAGACTCAGGAAGTCTTCTAATTTGCAATGAAAAGTAATTTTTTGGTTTTGGATTTCAGATTTTTCTTGAGTGACACCATAAGTAGAGTACTTTTAGGCTACTTTGGCTCACTTCACCTGGCCCTAGGCCCAAACCATTAGATGATAGTATTTCGCTAAAGTTTTTATTGGAAACTAGGCTAATATCTGAGTCTTTTGATACTTTGGATGACTTGCTAAGGTTTGAGATTTAAAAGTTGTGATATAAAGGAAACAAAATAATTGATTAATCCCATAATCAGGTAATTAATTAATCTGTATATTTTAGATCATAACTTTTGAAGCAGAAAGCGTGGAAAGTTGATCAAAAGCTTAAAAGATTTGGATTCTAGCCTGGTTTCCAATTAAAACTTGAGGGAAAACTGTAAGACTTGCCAATAACTCTTTTGCGTGAGGCTGCTTTTGGGGATTTCCAAGAAAAAAACACCAAAACGCACGTGGCTTTGCGCAAAAATCTCTCCGGTCTGGTATGCGCTACCAACCCAGTCAAAAGCTCAAAAGACGCAGCAAATCTTTTAGCTTGCACTCGAAAAAAAATTTTTTGTTGGGGAGTGCAGGTTTTTTGTGAGTGACGTCATAAGTGGAGGACTTTTAAGCCACCTTGGCCCGCTTCACCTGGCCCTGGGCTCAAACCATTCGATCGTAGCATTTCGCTGGCAGTATTTCACTGAAGTTTTTATTGGAACTAGGTTACAATCCAAGTCTTTTGATACTTTGGATGAACTGCTGGGGTTTCAGGTTCAAAAGTTATGATCTAAAGCAATAAAAATATTTGACTAATTAGCTAATTAATTAATTTGTTTATTTTAGATCATAACTTTTGAACCACAAACCCCAACAGTTCATCCAAAAATCCTAGCAGTTCATCCAAAGAGAAATTCCTGCTCAAAGTCACGTGCATTTAGGCGTTTTTTTTCCAAAAATCCCAAAAAGCAGCTGGACACCAAAGAGTTAAGCAACACGTATGTAATGGTACTGTACAATTTCCAATTTTGTGGTGTCAAGGCAGAGTCGGACTTGAATGTTTCCATGATTTGCGAAGAGTAGATGCAGGATAAAACTTTTCAGAGCAAGAGCATATTCAGATTCTAAGAAATGAGACTCCGTCCATCTCTTATGCCTAACAAAGCATCACTGCACATTGCTTGATGAACCTAATTGAATCTGAAGTGCAACTAACGCCTCATAAACCAGTGCTCCACAACCGACGTACAGCAGCACAACAAACCGGTGTGCTGCAGAATATTTTTATCTTAAAGGATGAGCATTATAGTTCATCAAATCAAACCTTAGCTAGACTTCCACCGTGCATTTATGTTATTTTTGTGACATCAGAATTGAATGAAATTTTAACAACCACATGGCAGACCTGGCATTAAATATGACTGGTAGCATGGTTTTCAAAAGTTACTGTCAGTCAGCAGCCCTACACTCTTTGTTAGCTAATTCATACGTTTGTTGTAGTGCTAATGGAAATCATTGAAGTAAACCAAACAATGGACAAATTCTTGAAGAGAGTAATTCAACCAGATGGTATACTTATCATTAGCAGTAGTGGTGTTGCAAAAAGGTGAAAATTTGTTTGCGGGAAACCAAAATACAATGCAGATCACCACATTTCCCCAATAAATGCAGGCATATATTAATTTTCACTCCAAAATTTACACTAGGGCTTATTTTCTGGGGATGTCTTATTTTGATATATGTAAAAAATGAAGTTACAAAGCAAAAATTAGATTTCTAAATAAACAGAAATTACAAAAAACTATCTACATTTACTTGTGATTAACATGCTTTTTTATTGAGAAACTCATTAACAACAATTTATTCAAAAACAATCATATTATCATCCTCTGGAATGTCTTGCAGTCATCAGTTTCTAAAATTCCAATGGAGTTCTCACTCAACTGATTAACTTAATTTCCCACAAGCCAACTACTCCCGGGCTTATTTTAAGGGTAGGGCTCATATTGAAATAATCCTCAAAAATCACGCTAGGTCTTATTATTGGAGAAACACAGTAGGCTGCACTTGGTATGGCTTCACTTGGTGTGGTAACGAAGAGGCTCCAAAACCACCATGTGTAATTTGTGGTGAGCAACTAACTAGCCCACAATAGCAAATCAAGCATTGGTTTCAAGTAAACTTATTAGAAGAGACTACGGATACGCTTGCCTGGAACGCAATTCAAATATAAGGGTCAGTTTGTCATTCAAACAGCGTGGGTCTCTTCTTCGACTCTCACCTTGCCGACTTCGCTTTTTCTTTACTTTTTTTCAGGCTTACGTGTTACTTTCACGGGATAGTGTTAGGTTAGCTTAGGGATATAGGTTAGCATTAAGTTACCCTTAGCTTAGGGTTAGGTTAACATTAAGGTTAAGGTTTGGTTAGGGTTAAGTTGTTTCAGTTCAGTAAAAATTCCTTTTGTTCATCATGACTATTTTCTACATTAGATTGTTTCAGTATGTATTTACAGTTGCACATCTTAACAAAACTTTAGCCTTGCAGTTCAAAATATTAAGTGCAACATATATTTATATTCACTGTCAGCACAAAATCATATGTTAATAACATGTGGTCACACTTATCTACATTCTTTACTGCACAAAATGCTGTTTTGCTAAAAAAAACTTTGTTGATCATTTTTCATAACAGTTATCAATAAGCCCTTACATTTTTTTAATTTGAAATCTTCTCATCCACAGCTTTCAGATGATGTATCACTTATGATGATAGGTGGTGTCAAACAAAAGTTATCAAAATCGTTGTTATGCATGAGTGAACACATAGGGTATTTATATTTAACCAAGGGTTAAAGGTCAAAATGTAGGCCCAATGGGGTTGGCCTTTTGAGATTTAGCTAAGTATGTTATAAACTGCACCATATCAAAATTTGATAGCATAAAAGTGTATATAAGGAAAGTTATAGCGTGTTTAAGTAAAACATGGAAGAAAATTAGAAATTTTCGGCTTGAGCGATCACAAAAAGTGAGCAATTTTAAACGACCATAACTTTAGCTATGATTGGCCAATTTAAATAATATTTAGTTTTTTGTGATGATGAAAAGCACTTAATCTTGCTAAGTTTCATCAAAATCCAAGAGGGTGGGTTAAATATTGCAATTTTTTTAGATCAGCTGACATGGAATGACCCTTTTGCACATTGCATATATAATTAACTGCTTTGCCTTCAGTAAAATTCTGCTCAGATACTTTAAATTTCTTTTCCGTTTAGAATTTCCATACTTTTTCAATACTTAATGTACATTTTGGCCAACTTCAATACTTTTTCAAGATCTTGAAAACCAATTTTGAAATTCCATACTTTTTCAATACCGTGTGGGAACCCTGCAACAAGCACCAATCCACCAACAACAATAGGAGGATTTGGGGGCAAACGGAGTGATGTTCACCTCCACTCCAGGATCTCCAATATTGACTTCACTCCAATTCCTAAGCCCACAATCATGTAAAGCTAAATTACGGTGTCAATGACATGATGCTAATAATATTTGTGTGATTGTTAAGTTACATGGTAGGCTTATAAATATATCTCATTCATAAGTAATGAAATTTATCGATAAAATATTATCTTTTCTATAACTAATTACTGTACTCGACTTCATTAACTGAACTTATTTTGTTTATGATGTGCCCAACAATTAGTGGATTCATTTTTGCTGCTAATGCAATGTTGTGTTTTCATTTAATGCATCGTTCATTCTCTACCTTTATGAAATCATCATCCTTCTTTCCATCTAAACAATCTCCGAAAAACCATTAGAAGCTAGTTATCACTTCGCGAATTTGATGGCACGACAAAAAAAAACTCTACAGCAGTGTTCCCTCTAAGATTTTTGAAAGTCGGATGGTGTCCAAAAAGTGCCATCAAGATCAAAAGAAAGTTAGGTGCCCTTTGTAGATTTTCCTAAAATGCGTCCATTTTCAATGAAAATACTTTTCATTAACCATTGTTGGTGAATGACCAAAAACTATATATATATAAAATGGTCTTCACTTTTTCCAACATGTATACATGCATGATTTTCTGATAAACATTCTTAGCCCACTACCTATGCCACGACAATAAAAACAACCACTACGCAATTAACGGCTAACGCCTAGTCGCCTACATGTGTACTAAAAATATTTCTTTACATCTGCATGCAAAGTTGTACAAAATTCCAAATATTAATTGCAAGTGTTTGTCAGATTTAGACAGTGACCCAACCACCAATAAACCTTTGTTGTTTCGTTGCTTAACGTAAAAATCTTCAGGCTGCTTAGATTTTTAATGCTCATGCAGGACATAGAATATAAAAAGTTACAAAAAAAGCTTCTTTTACAAATACTTTAATTGTAGGTTGTATCAAAATTGTTATAAGATTATATGAAAACAACTAGCCTCTATGTGCGATTTCTCTTGATAAATGTTGTGAAGTTCAGCATGTTTTTTAACATTGCGCAAACGCAATCCAACGTGTGTAGGAATTGTTTTTCTTTTGACCAAAACGCTACACTGCAATTCAGCCACACCGCTGTTCCTGCATAATCTTAAGTAATGCAGCAAAGGTAATGGTAAAACAATAGATATATAGTAACTTTTTATGTAGTAGCGTTGATAAAAGATAATTAAATCGATATTCAAACAGACCTTCTCTAGAGTTTGCTGCATGCATAACCTAAATCAGGGGTGGGCAATTACTTTAACTCGGGGGCCACTTTGAGAAGGCCGTGATCAGCAGAGAGCCGTACCTTGTCATGGAAATAGAAGCAAGTCTCAGTTCAAGTTATTTATTTTAAGTGGGAGGAATTTTCTGATAAAAATTTTTCCCCTAATTGCTTCCGCGGCCCACTGAAAGCGCTATGGCGGACCACATGTGGCCCGCGAGCCACTAATTGCCCACTGCTGACCTAGATCATTCAATACTACATAAAATTGATAAAATTGCCAATAAATCAATTTTGGATCCCCTGCATGTTGCAGACATAAACTTAGCTACTTTTGTAGGCCTATCATAAACTCTTGTGTGTAACTGTACAAAGGGTGGTGTAACAACTTCACAACATCATAGCAGTGAAAATAAAAATGTGCCCGACCACAGAACTGTTACTGAATATATCATTTTGACAAATCACGTAGCTTGCACGTACTCTCATATAGCCTGCCTTTTATGAGTCCAAACGTACAAAAGGCAGAGATTGCCAAAAGCGAAAAGTGTGCAAATAGCATACTGCAGACTATTGCAGCCATAAATTTATAAAAATGAATCCGAGCAGAATTTCATTAGCCTTTTGTTATAGGCAGAGATCATTGATGAATGCCCAAATATCCCAAAAAACATTTCAGTCAGAATAAAAACTTATAATGCACCAAACGTAAGGCCTGCAACATCCAACAATGCACAAAGATTGGCAAAATATGTTCAAAACATTTTTAAAAAACGGACCAATCAAGACATAAGGCCCTTTTGTACAACATCTGAACATAACGACAACAGTTAACAGATTTTGACATTTTGCGATAAACAAAAATCACAAAATGTGTCCAAAAGATCTTTTTTAACTATGATAAGGTTAGCTTCAAGTGTCAACTGTCGGACAAACTACAGTTTGTTATGGTTCTGGTGTAGCACCAACGATTAGTAAACATCTTGTTTACACTCTCTCCAACAACTGTCACCTACATCAATGCACTCACAAATCATCCATGTTGGTTGAGTTATTACATCTAGTTCACTGCCTGAAACGTTTATTTGAAAAAGTAACAGCACCATCCAGACGGAAAACAATATCCAGATATAGAAAAGCACTCTGCACAACCGTCTTGGGCCTATTTTCTCACTTAAAATTTTAGGCATATTTGTCTTAACTGCACACATTGGTTTTACATGATCTGTCAAAATCGATTGATGGAGGACTCTTGTTCCAGCTTTTCAACTAATTACACTAACTTGATGGACACATAGTTTTTTTAGCCTAATTTTGCAAACTAGCACTGACATCATCAGGAATTTACTACATTTGCAAGTTAACTGTTTGTTTGACATAAGTGTGTTGTAACTATATCTTACCAAGCTTATATATTAATTATAATTATCAATGATCATTGCTTCTTTGTCGCCTCAGCCATTTACCAGCAACGTGATGCAATATGAGCTGAACCTGGAAGTTCATAGGCCTAACAGTCATGACAAGTCAAACAAAAACCAAGCTAACTGTCTTTCAAAGCCTCTATGAACGACTCAGCTTAATTTTGTCAAGCATCTTACCTCAGGTCAAATTTCACAAAATCTGTTCATTCTTTCGAAGTTCAGATATTACAAAACATGTCTGAGGTGCCAGTACAACACTTTTTTGAAATTGCTTCGCATAAAGTCACACTCGCACGTCACAATTTGTGGGTGCACCAGCAGTCAAAATGTGTTCAGATTCAAAGCATTCTTGTAAAATGTGAAAGTCAAGAACTTCACAATGTGCCCGAACAACCCAGCAAAGATTTATGGGTGTAAAATTTTAACGTGGCCAAAGCATTTTTACAAAATGTTGAAGTCAAGAATGTTTGTTTGCGTGACACATAAATCGTGAAAATGCACCCACAACTTTTTTATCAATCTTGCAAGCGGAAAGCTTGCAAAATGCGTCTGAACCTCACAGCAACAGCTTCATTTTTGGACACATAAATCATGAAAATTTGTCCACAACTTTTTCTGTAAACCTTGGAGGCGGAGAACTTCCAAAATGCATCTGAACGTCACGGCAAACAGTTTCATTTTTGGACACACAAATCGTGATAATGCACCCTAATTCTTTTCATAAACCTTGCAAAGCGAGAACTTCCAAAATGCGCCTGCATTTCATAGCAAACAACTTCATTTTTGGACATACAAATCGGGAAAATACACCCAGAACTTTTTTTTACCAAGCTTAAGGCGAAAACTTCCAAAATGCGTCTGAACCTCTCAGCAAACAGCTTCGTTTTTGGACGCACAAATCGTGGAATTGCGCCCACAACTTTTTCTGTAAATCTTGCAGGTAGAGAACCTCCAGAATGCGTCTGAATTTCACAGCAAACAGCTTCATTTTTGGACGCAAAAATTGTGGAATTGCGCCCACAACTTTTCCTGTAAAACTCACAGGTAGAGCACTTCCAGAATGCATCTGAATTTCACAGAAAACAGCTTCGTTTTTGGACGCACAAATCGTGGAATTGCGCCCACAATTTTTCTGTAAATCTTGCAGGCAGAGAACTTCCAGAATGCGTCTAAATTTCACGGCAAACAGCTTCGTTTTTGGACGCACAAATCGTGGAATTGCGCCAACTTTTCCTGTAAAACTTGCAGGCAGAAAACTTTCAGAATGCGTCTGAATTCCACGGCAAACAACTTCGTTTTTGGACGCATAAATCAGGAAAATGCGCCCACTGTTTTTATAAAGCTTGAAAGGCGAAAACTTCCAAAATGCATCTGAACTCCACAGTAAACAGCTTATTTTTAGATGCATAAATCGAGAAAATGCGCCCAGAACTTTTCTTACAAAGCTTGCAAGGCAAAAACTTCCAAAATGCGTCTGAACTTCACAGCAAACAGCTTCGTTTTTGGACGCACAACTCGTGAAATTGCACCCAGAACTTTTTCTGTAAAACTTGCAGGACGAGAACTTCCAAATTACGTCTGAAATTTGAAGAAAATACTTTTGTTTTTGGACGCAAAAATCGGCAAATGCGCCCAGAACTTTTTTTTAACTTGCAAAGTGAACACCTCCAAAATGCGCGTGGACTTCACGGCAAACAGCTTCGTTTTTGGGCGCAAAAATGCGCCCAAAACATTTTTGTAAATGTTGGAGACGGGTAACTCAAAAAATGCATCTGAACTTCATGGCAAACAGCTTTGTTTCCCACGTTCATCTGGAATTAGGTGAGCCGCTCTGCGATGCAGCCGACTACCGTAAAAGTCTGGTGAAGAAGAAAACCACCTACCACACTTCCGGAAAAGTGACGTCATTGCTGACGTCACAGTGGCGTCATCGATAGATGATGACGTCACATGCCAATTTTCGTGATGATAGAATCACGGCAAAAGCAGATAATGACATCACAAAATCGACGGGGACGACCATTCTACAATCCTCCAGCTAACCTCCAGCACACGTTACACACCCTACCGCACTTGCATTCCAAAGTTTTTGTCCGGTGCAGCCCAACCATTTAAGATGCAGAGAAACACGGAACGAGAGTATAACTGTTAAAAGGAATTAGTTTTGCGATGCTTGTGTTGAAAACAGAGCTGAACTGCGCAGAATGCTTCACTTTTTCCACACAATAAAGCAACTGAAAACGAAAGATCTGTGACATTCAAACAATGGCTAGGAAGTAAAGCATATTACCTATAATCCGTGTGCCACGTTTACAGCTGACCAGAGCAAACAGACTATGTCGGGGGCATGCAGCGAATGCTTTTCACTGGTCACACTAATAAAATGCATCCCTCTAAATGCTGTGTGTTTTGTGAGTAGGCAAACCACGATAGTAAAGACAGTCTGAAAGGCATTGAAAACCAATTGATTCTAATGCAAGCGAGTGAAGTATGAACCCCATAAAGCAGTCCTTTCAATTTATTGCTTAACAGTACTATAAATTACGATTTGAAGTGCATTGGAGACCAAGCCAACCCTACTGAAGCATGCTCGTCATGGCTCAGTGTGATTTATTCATTACTCGCAATAGCAAACATGACATGAACTGCATTAAAGCATGCAATTTCAAGGCTAGTGAAGTACACGCAATGGCACAGCATGCATTTATATGTGTTGCTCACAAAAACAAAGATCATATCGGATGCCACATTGAAAACCGGTAATTTAATACACTGACGAAATATATCTGGCATCGTGCGGTGTACTTTATTTATTCTGCACAATAGGGTTAGCCTACTTTT
>JGI24158J21664_10008897_pt1 | contig 13395 bp, 8 predicted proteins | sample Ectturendosymbi3_FD_21664 | JGI IMG/M metagenome (IMG submission 21664) | reverse complement strand
CAATTAGTATTTTTGCTACGCAATCACAAAATCGTATTCAAAAAAACTATTTTATTTGTAGTAAGCAGACCAACTTGTATTGTGATAGTTTTTGGTGCTGAGCATCATCAGACAAGAGGTTAATCATGTTGTTTTTCAACCATGTTGACGTAAAATCTATCATTTATAGCCATGCTTTCATTTTTTTCAAGGGATGAGCATTTGCAGGCTGTTTCAAACCTATTGCAATCAGAAGTTGGCAAAGATGATCCACAATCTGCTTCATTTCATTCAGTATTTCAGCAATTGTTTCAAAATTGCCTGGACACTATTTTTTCTCCGAAATCTGCCAACGAAGTGCAGGATGATCAGCAGTCAGGTATTTATTGGTTTCTGTTACATGCTTTTAGTAACCTGAAATTCTTGTTCTATATATATTTTTTTCTCTATTTTAGAGTATTGTAAAAAATTTGAACCATACATGCTGGAATCATGGTATGCTGCAGCATCAACTTCTCCACCTTTTTCAGAAGTTTGTGAAGAAATAAAGAGGTGAGAATTGTATGACACCAAAAGCAGTGATCATGTGAATAAATTCAAAATCCATATTAAGCTTTTTCAGCTACATGGATCTGGGTTTCAAGTGCACAAACACCATTTTCATTCTACCAGTGTGGAACTTACTCAAGTTTGTGTACCTGGTTTTATTTCAGATATTGGTAACTCAGATGAAGCACTGATTTTCATTGCTTTCCAAAACTTGTAGTTCTTATTGCACAATTTTCAAAACTCTACAACACTAATAACTTCAGCTAATCTGCAGATTTTCTTGTGACTCTCAATTAGTTACTGGCTATGACATTTTCCTTTTATCACTTCAGAAGAAAAAAAGATATCTGAAAACTGCAGTGGTGCCCGTATACTGAGCAGTTATATAGATTTGATCTAAATTCTGCACTTGCTTTTTGTTGCTGAGATCGGTCATTTGTCCTAACAGTATTATAATAGTATTAAAACTCTCTAAAAAAGTAATATTGAAACTCGCTATGACAGTGTTCACTAGACAATATTTTTAGACATTATGACTGAATTGGTTTAATGTTTTTTAAGAAAATAATTTCGGTCTGTGACCAAAACAAACTGGATTCTGCATGCTAAGGATGTGTCAAAGTTCCATTCTGGGTAGAAAGCAGGATTTCCTTTCATTTCTGCTTCTGGCTGGAAATGAGTTAATTTCAACCACTTTATTAAGATTTTTCTTAGTTACCTAGTTTTTCCTGTCAGCGACCGCTTTTTGTAATGTAACATAGTGGCTCACAGAATGTGTTTGTTTTAGCATAGGATCATTGATATAAAACAAATATGTTAAGCTTTTACAACTTTTACAAAAGCCTTTTACAACTAAGCTTGTCCAAATTTTATTGATAAAACCAATCCAGTTTCATATCCCTTGCAATGTCCATGTTTCCACAGTACAAGGTACACTTGTATTACTCCATTCCACATTTTCATTCAAACACATTCCGCAAGTTAATTTTGTATTTATGGTTTTTGTGGGACTGAACTTAACAAAACTAAAAACTGATTATTGCAAAACATGGCGAACTGTTGCTTGCAGTACACTGAGTTGTCTTGAGATGATGAAGCAATAAAGTTTTAGCAATAAACCTAATAAAGCAATAAACCTATAATGTAAAGACAAATAAAACAAAGAAAAGTGGGCACAGTGGGACAAATGTTTAACAAGTAGTAGACAGCAAAATGTTTTTTTCAGCAAGTCTAATTAATGGCTGTACGTCTAATATGCCACAATATCGTTGCAATTTTAAAGACTCCCAATATTTTTTTCATTGACTAACTGTGATTCAAAAGTCACTTGATGTATAAAACTGATGACACGTACATAAATGTGAAAGCCTATAAATCCAAGCTGGTTTAATTCTCCATGCATATCTAAACAAGTCATTCGTAAATTTCCCTACACTAGCCCAGCTGAAATACAAATAAATGCAGTAAGTCACTGGGCAACCTGCAAAGAGAATTCTGTTGTTGGTTTTCCAATTTAAAAAACAGACTTGTTGTTTCAGTTTATGGCCCATGCCTTGTCACAAAACCCTGAAGCAACACCACAGGAGCTGCAAATAGCAACAGTCAATCTTCAGTCTGACACTGTTGTAAAGCTTGTTGGACATGTATTTTTGTTTTTACTAAATTGTTTATTTATTGACTGTGTGTTATCGATACGAGTAGGCTAAGCAGCATAGGCTTAGGTGGCAATGGAAGCTTAAGCGAATCCCTGCTGTGTAGAAAACTTACAGGCGCGCAAATTTCATGGTTAGCTTTGTGGCACCAGTGGTTTGAGGCCTCTGGTTACAACGATCATAATGTGTGACGTTCGGAAGAATTGCGATTTTCAGGATCTCATTTTGCACTATTATATTTGTTGTAATTATCGTATGCCATCTATCTTTTAGTACAAGTGTGCTTCATGCAGCGTGTCGTTTGATGCCTTCGAATTTCCTACAAGCAGTTATTTAGCTTCCTTGTAGCATGTTTTCCCAATGCAAATACTACCCCTCATGCCGTATAATGGTGCTTTGTCTTGAAATTGGTAAAGGAACCACTGGCATTTGTTTTGATTGGATGATGAATTGTGTGTCCTTCACGCACACTTTCCATTTTCAGAAATAACATGAAGCAGAACACCGCTGTGAAGCTTAAGAAATATGAAGATCTAGTTCTGTCGGAGTTGCAAGCGTGCTACAAGGAACCGTCTCTTTGCAAAGCTTCTGGTCAAGTTAGTTGAATTTTACTCCCCATGCTTTACATCACACAGTGTCTTACAACCGTACTTTGCTTTTCAATCGTCTGTTAAATGATGCAACTTGCGTTTTGATTGTTTTCAGTTTTCTGGATCATCTTCAAACACACCGAAGGAAACCGATGTTATCAACGGTAGGTGTCCTTCCTTGCTCGAACGAGCTTAGTATGTGATAGCAATGAACCGTTAATTGTTTTGTATGGCTTAATCTTCAAGAGCTTGGAAATAGATATATCACTCTTTTCACCACTGTGCCTAATGAATTTGTTTTTGACCATTTTCTTTACCAATTGGAAAAAGTGCAACTGTCATTCAGGTGTTTTTTGCTCTTCATAACTACATTTTGGGCACTGCTCAATGTTTCTTGGATCAAACCAGCATTACGGCCCTTCGTATAGTTGGAGGGAACATCACACCCTCGTTAGACCGGATCGAATTTCTATAATATGAAATTTCTAAGTAATAATTGGCTTTTTCCGTGTCCACAGTATGAGCATTGTACAAAGATGAAACAATCCAACTTTCAAAACTGCATTCACGTTTTTACTAAAATTGTTGTTCTTAAATTGGTACTGTTGTAAGGAATATCTTTTCTAATATGGCTCCTACTTGGTTGGCAATGCGCCACTGGTTATTGCTGTGACAATCTTTGGCTTAAGGCGAGAAAGGAAATACTTCGCTCACGCGAGTTGTTCTTTGTAGGGTGTGCAAGCACAGGCGATGTGGTGGAAGCTCTTCTTTCTCAGTACAGGCAGAGTCTCGAAATATTTCCGGCTGATGCGTGGGTTCTTTCTGATATGGCCAAGAAAATGATGGAAATAACTAAAACCTACGTTGAACGGCAAGGTTCGTTGCTCTTTATATTGTTGCGATCGGTGAGCCCGAGTGGCAAGTGCGCAAAGCTTTACAGCAGTGGTGCTCAAACCGTGGCCCGCAAGGCCCTCTGGAGTGGCCCACGAAGCAATTTTCATTGGAAAGAAAACTTAACACTTTAATCATTTAAGATAATTTTTTGGAGAATTTTTACTGAGATTATTAATTCTTGTGGCCCGCGAAGGGTTTCTGAAAGACAAATGTGGCACACGAACCAAAAAGTTTGAGCACCACTGCTTTACACTGTGGCTGCAAGCAACAATGGAGATCACACGCCACAATCACTTTCCATGTACACTAGTTATTACGTTCAATCGTTCACATGTTAGTATCAGTAGAGATTACACGCCACAAGATAAAAAGTTTGTTTGATGAGCGTTTGTCATATTGAATCGGAACAATCTGATTTTCGTTGAACTGATGGTGTTTTGTGAAATTTTCTACCAGAATTTTTTTCGAAGTGTTTTTCCTCAGCGCACCACTCTTTAAGTTTGTATCTTCAGTAGTTTTCTTCGCTCATCAATGTTCAAAAGTTCTTTTCGCTATGTCGTCGCTGCAGGGTTACGATATTGTAACAGACTATGCAGACTTGCTTCTGATATGGGACAGGTCGAGTATGTTGGCGAATCCTACATTTGCACACATTTTACACGGCCAAACTATACAGAAAACGAAGATTTTTACTACTGTAGAAAGCTCTCCATAAAGATAGCACCCAGAAAAGGTGTAAAACGAGAACTTGTGTCAAGCAACTGTTTCAAGAGCAGCGGTGAAACGAAAAGTCGTTTCCGACTTTCCGTCTCGAGTGAATGAATGGCGATAAACGTCAATTCAGGTCAATTCGATTCATACACTGGTCACAACCTTTCACCCAGGCATCCACTTCTGGTACTTTATTTATCATGCAGATGCTTTGCCCGTCCTTGACTACAAAAATTGTTTTAACTGTTCTGCCGCAGACGCCATTCTCGAAAGCGTTAAATCTTTATCCATAACTGTCTCAGGGCCACATGAGGATATCTTGAGTTGGTTGGGTCCCACGCCAATACATCTCCACCATCGGTTTCATATTCCTATTGCATTTCGTATCACACTTGTTGGACCTTACCCTTCTTCCCTTTCTGTCTTTGCTTCAAAAAGTTTTTAAAAGCTTTCCTACTATTTATCGCATTTTACTCAGTGTATCGCTACCCCCACGCAAAATTGAGTCCCTCAATGATCATTTTTTCAAAAATTGCCGAAGTTTGATTTCCTGCGCACCGTTACGCAACTGCAATCTTGTGCATGCTGCGTTTAAGCCAAAGTAAACTCAACATCGATGGCACTATAATCGAATGTGCCAATGTGGTGCTGTAAAGACCGAACACTATACGTTCTTTAAATACCATTTAACTTACATCTCCCGTTAATTCCGATTATCAAGACGATTCTTGTAGATGAAGGTTTCATTTCCAGTTCAGTGAATAAGACCTTAGGTTTCCAAGATCTAATCAAAATACTACCATTCGGGTATCCCGGGACCCACCAGTGGTCCTGAAACGCCGACATTTCTCAATAGACCTAACCGGTTTTTGTTGTTCCTGATTTTTTTCTTGTCTTTTTGCGTGTCTGTTCATGTGCATATGGTTATTGTTTTCGTTTTTTTTTTTCTTTTCATCTTTCTCCTTTTTTGTTCTTCTTCAGATATAACTTTGCAGAATATAATGTTGAAATAAGCCAACGATAATCTCAGGCCCTGGCCGACCCTCACTGGCATCCCTGCAACAAACAAACAAACACAGACGGGGCAACAACTGCCACTCGTTTTAAACGCGATTTTGCAGTTCGTAGTCGAATTGAATCCAAACAAGTTGAAACAATTGAAGTAGCTTGTGGATCATGTTGTTTCAAAGGTTTATTCTAATGAAACGGAACCCAAAAGCACTGAGTCATTGGAAAATGCTGTTTAAGTCAAAGTCGAGTCATTGATTTGAGTCGAAACATGGCTGTTAATTGCACAACTTGTTGATTTGTATGTCGTCGCACTGGGGTTGCTGGATATCCGAGACTGCGTCAATTATCCGGTAAATATCCTTCAAAAGAAAGAGATACCAGAAGAGAAGACAATCAAACATTTTATTGCTGTGTATCTAAAAATCCAGGTTGGTAATAGATCAACCAACGAAATTGTTGATGTAGGTGAAGTTCACATGCCTCGTTCGCATGTGTTGGTGGCTTCAGCATCGCATGCTGTGAAAGGTTTTGGTCAATGTCCAAGCAGACATGTACACCGTTTGTGAGATGTTCTTTCTCTTTTATTACTCTTCGTGTTTTAACCTCATTTCAGTTCATCTCGTGTTTGATATCGAATACCTCGTTTTTTCTTGTGGCATTCCTGAGCGTTTATCCTGTTTCATGTATAATCCTTCCCGCAGGTGTCAGTGCGATTGCTGACGTATGCAAGATGTTACATCAAAAGGTTTTTCTTCGTGCAGCGGTGATACGAAGTCGAAACATGACTGCAGAACGGAAGCGAACTGAGTAAGGAATTGTTTGGCGTAAAATTGCAAAAACCGTATCTCTGACTGCACGACCTAACCTTGTGCTTGCGTTGCATAGGGAAATATATCAAGACGCACACGCATTTTTTTCATCTGCTTTTTTAGGTTGATCTTTATAATCAAGTTTGTGTCATTGACGTTGGTCATCGTTCCGCGTGATCAGTTTCTAAACAAGGAGTCCTAAACAGGGAATGATACTTGGTGTAAAGATGTGAAACAAAGAAATTATGTAACTGGCGCGGCCGCCACGCGTAACACTGATTTGTTGAGCCGATGTGCAGAGCCACCTTCACCACCCCTCTTCTCTGCAGGTGCCAGCTCCAAATCCTGTTGCGTGTAGAATGGGCTGTTTTTAAACTTTCCGCTCCGGATGTATGTGAAGACGATTACGTTATGAATGAAGCGTCGTCCATCATTGACCTTCTTCGCCTTGTCTCTGTTTCCGAAAGCTTGACAACTATGAAGTCGTTTTTGAAGGATTGTCTGTTGTCCAAGTAAGACTTCGCGTTATGTAAAAAGAAAAAATGCAATGCCAGGGTGCAGTCATGCACTGAGTTCAGAATCACCTTCTGAAGTGAATTTAATAACGTGAGTTTTTTGTATAGTACTTCAGAAATGAAATTTTAACTTTTTCTTATTTCCATTTCTGATTTTTCATGGTACCAATGGCAATCACAACAAGCTAGAATGAGGTCTAGTTAATTATATCCAACTAATGTGTCAACATTTTGAACCATCCTTTTGACCTGATTGTGTGGTGTACCGCCACAGACAAGTCGGTAAAAAAAAGAAATTTATTCTTTTTCTGCTGCTCGCCCTTACCGAATTAGCACTGAGCTTCTTCTGCCCAATAAAGGACCAAACCGCCACCGTGAGCATGTCGCGCATGTTGATAAGGAAGTCGTTTTCTGACCAGCGGTGTCCGATTCTACGCAGGTATTCATCATCCTGCGGGAAGATTTTATACGAGGTTTACAGTGACCTGATGCTGCCGATCCCCGACGAACTTCAGCAATATGACGCAGACAAACCTGGAGACGACAGTGTTTTTGCACCCGGGTCTGCGAACGATGTCCCGAGCCTGGGTCCATTTTCCGCACTGAGTTCTATCGGTAGTCGAGGTTCAACCGAATCTCCTGATCTGAACAAGTACGACATTATTGTTAGTTTTGTCGCTTGTCTGCCCCAAAGGTGGTGAACAAAAAGTCGTAATTTGTAGATGTTGGCTCTTGGTCAATAGTGTTGAGAAAAAACAGGCGTTTTACTTCTCATCCTTCAAATTGTTTTTCTTTACCTCGCAAAAAACGTATTTTTTCAACCGCCTCCCTTCAGAAACGCATGAGGCACAAAACCTGGCGTTCTAGATATCCCTGACAAAACCTTTTCTTCCAGCAGATCAGTGTATGCGACGTGTAGAAGTGGGGTTTTAAGTTCAGTGTATTGATAAACAGAACCCTTTGATGACTAATTTGTAATGCGAGACAACACTTATTTGTTCGAAGATCGCAATGTTTTCTTAAAGCTGATCGGTTGTCAGATCACGCTAATCGAAGGAGTTCATGTTGACTACATTACTGGGTGTTTTATGTGCTTTTTTCTGCTTTACTTCGTAACCCATATCCCTGTAGCAAGTTAGCGCGTTTTTTGGTCGTGCTGATCTCGCCAGGAGCCGCATGCGTTGCCCTTCCTTTCTTCATCTTTTGTTTGATAAACCGCTGGGCAAATGTTCGAAGCTAGAGATTCGACGTTCTCAGTATCAGCAGGTCTTTTCTTAGCACAGCAAATATCTTATCACGCTTGAAATCGCAGACTACACGGAATGTTTGCCTGCTGTTGATGCATCGCCCAGTAATAAGCAATGTGGCTCTTTTCTGATGACTGCGACAATAAGATTTTTGCCGGGCGATGCTTGGGAAGTTGCTGGAAAAACACTGACTTTTCAATAAACGGCAAATTTCTTTTGACTGTTTCGTTGTTCACGTGGTAATGCAATGCTCAGTGTGTAGTGCTTGATGTTTTTTATTTAACCACCAACAGAAGCAGTGCTTTGATCAGTGCAGTGTTATCTGCTGTGGAAATTGAAGAAACATAATTATCCGTCCATTTTAGCAGATTTCTTTACTTTTCTCCTCAGTGGGCGAAAGTAGTGCATAAGCTGGCAGTGTGAAGTTTTGTTGGAATTAGACCAAAATTCTTAGTACAAGAGACACTAGCCCAAAAGTAGTTTGTGATATTTCGTAGATTGGGTTAAAATTTAACATTTGAAAATTCATCGAAATATTGTTTTCAAGTTTAATTTCAAAGCTTGTCTCAGCACAATAATTCAAATTCGCATCGCTCTCAGCGTATCCTTTTGATGCACAGTGCCACTTGCTGTCGCCGTTATTGAACCTCCCGCAGGGGAATGTATTGCATTCCTACCACGACGTTGGCGCTATTCGTTTGCTTACACCAGTTGCCTGACCATCTTCAGGAGCAGTTATGATCTGGTTTTCAGGCAGATTCGCTCGCGTCCCACGTCACGTATCAGACGCATCAACTCGCGTCAGATCATTGTGCCGGAAACTGCCAAGGCTGGTGATGTTAAGAGATCAAGGTTGGTCAATATTTGAAAGTTTTATTTTGAAAACTTGGTTCTGCAAGTTGCCATTCCAGGTTTGGTGTTTGTCCTTTTCCCGTTTCCTCTGTTCTTTAGGTCGTATTTCCACCCATAGCCAAAGTTTTTCTATTCGAACATTATGTTTGTAAGAGATCACAAGATCAAACACTTGGAAACTCGTGATGTTTTTTTGTTGTTTTTTTTAATCCAAAAACATGTTGCTTCGAACATATTCTGCGATTCTCGATCAGAAACATTGAAGTTAAAACATACCATGCAGATCAAAAACGCTGGATTCGGTCAAATCAAGATTGTTCTCGTCGACTAGGTTGGAAGACACTCGCAAGCACATCCCCGACCAGGAGAGAAGAATTGTCACTAGGAGCAGCGCTAAAAAGGCCAACCAGTCTCAGAACGCAAGAGGTCGATTTTTCTTTTTAGGTTGCCTGAGGATGTGTTCCCTGCTCGTCAGCGCAGCATTTTTTATCCTTGCACAGTTATTAAGCGGTTCACCACATAAACTCCTTCGCTTCGCCGAAAGCATCGAACATTTTACATCGCAACTTCTCGGTTTTTCGATACGTTCTTACACATGAGCACTGATTTGTGCGTTAAAGCATCTGCAGTCAGTGGATCGTGAAGTGTTGAGTCAGTGGTTCTTAAGCTTTCCAACCCAGGACCCCTCGTCTTCGCCACCTTCAGGGGGTGCATGATCAAAGAACGAACACTACTGTGATAAGGCGGATAAGTGGTTTACTTTGGCATTCCTTCTGGGAACACCCAGATTTTTTCACTGGGTCCCTGGGTACCCCGTTAAAAAACACTGTGTTGGGTGATCATTAAGAAAGTTGAGGAAGAGTAAAAGTCGGCAATGCACGCGTGTGCGCATGTCTCAAGTCGCTTGCTGCTGCACATTCAGGTCTCCTCTTTTTTGTGAGCCTGAAGTTTCCTGTGTACTTTGGGGCACATTTTAACCAAACATGGCCCAGACCGCCAACAGCTCTGTTGTGTTTGGCGTAAAAAGTTATCTCATTATGCTGTGGTCCGGTAACATTACGAAACGTCCTTTACAGTTGTCGTCGCTGCAGAAGCTTTGCTAAAGCAGCGTTTCCAGATATTTGTGAACCGATTGATTGTCTCAAACAAATTAAGTGGCCATTATTGTGCGTTTAGTCCGATCGTTGCGAAAACGCAGTTCTTGTCTTTTAGATGAGAGAGATGTTGGCAGAGTGAGACGTGACTTGTTCGCTTCCCCCTCAAAGGCAACTCGGAATAAAGCGAAAAGTTCTACAGATCATGCGAAGGCAACCCCCAGTAAGGCTCGACAAGGTAAGTGTAATTTGACGGTGATTTTCGTGCGTAAGTTCCCAGGTTACCTTCTTACATTGTACAGAATTTTTGTTTTTCTTATTCCGCTTGAACTTGATCAAGATGTTATTGTGAGGCGACGAACTATTATCGTAGAAAACATGCGTTGTCCTTATTCTTGGCATAGACTTTCAACGCGAATGGACAGTATCATTCAACCGCGTGGTCGTGTTTCTCGCGTGTGTCTGCTTTGGTGATTGGCCGAGTAACATCGTCGACGTTTGAACACGCTGGTGACGATGAAGCACAAGCCGCAGTCGCATGTGACGTTTGTTCGTTGCCTAGGCGACCAGCAGCGCAGACTACGCAAGACAGAAGTGATCGACACTCCTGCGGGCAAGCAGAGAATGACCGCGCTCGCTCGTCAACGTCTGCGCATGAGGCGCAGCTACGGAAGCAGTAGGAGTCTGGGCAGCTTGGCCGACGCTGTGGTCGAAGAGTCGCCGTTAAAGAAAGAAGGCCAAGTGCCTGTGAAAGGAGCAGACGCCAAGCCGTGTCGGTGAGTGCAAATGAAAAAGCAGATAAAACCGTTGAGTAGTTGCTTTACCTCGCGCACAGAGCATAGTAGGTCTGCTTAAAAGAACCTTCTAAAAAAAAGAAGAACAATGGTAGCTTGTAAAAATTAAAAGTTGTACTTTGAGGTGACCTTTCGCTTTTATCTTAAACCGCTCGTCCGAGAGAGAAACATAGTGTTTTCTGACCATTGGCAGCTTGCTGGCCGTGATAAGCACCGCCATGTTTTTGTACATCCGCAGCAGGAGCCCACGTCACGCGATCATGTTGACGAGACGCCATTCCTTCTACCGCGACGACAAAAGCGGGAAGTCGAGAACGGTCGCGCGCGCCGAGATCGTCCAACAACATCACGAAGCGGTCCCTCCCACACCACGGCCAGGCAGCACTGGCCTTCAGTGCGATTCCGCCGAAACAAGCGGTATTCTGACGCCGAAGAGCTTGTTGTTTTCCTATTCCGGCGCAACGGGAGCAGTCGCGTCGTCCAAATCCGGAGCACCAGGATCACTGCGGAGCAGACGCCGCTTGCACCTTACCACAGAGGAAACACCAGATAAACTTACTGGTAGCGATGACGCATCGACCTCACAACCCGTAGCTGAGCTTCCTGGCGCCACGAGTTTAGATCTTCTTCCGGATCGTGGAGAGCACCTAGATGCCACACAAGACGCCCAACCATCCGCTTTGTGCGAGAGAGCGGGTGAGGACTCCTCCCCCGTCCAACCTACGTTGCTGAAAACCTCGACCTTCGATCCTGAGCGACAAGAGGCCGATTTTAGGGAAGCTTTGTCCTGTACGACTCCGTCCAAGCTAAACACCTGTATGGACCTACCTGCCACGCCCCCCACTCCAGTTCTCTTGCCCTTTTCGTCATACAGCGCCGATTCCAATGGTTCTCGGAACGGAGGGTCCTCACTGGCCCGTCTAATGAGCCAAGCAAAATCCGAACCTCCGGCCACTGCTGATCATTTGAAGAAAACCGGTCCCGAGGTTTCCAATAACGACGGCCGGGCAGAGTCATCACTTGGCGATGCTCTGGTGACACCTGTTAAAGAGACGGGGCCACTCTCGTGCCAAGCGCAGATTCGAGATGGCGACAATCCTGCATCAGTGGACGAGGCCAACAAGACCGTGGGGCCCATTGACCAGTTTGTTATACGGACACCCACACCGGCTAAGCGAAAGTGTGCCAGGGTACCAACTCCATCAAGCGTGGAATCGGTTAAAAAGCCGTCGCCCAACGGCGATCACATCCAACGCTGGCCGCGAAGGAAGCGCGTTTTGCGAAATCCGTCCCCGGTGCTGATTTCAAAACGCAGAAAACTTTCCCAAGACTCCTGCAAATTAGACGCCATTGGCGGTTTCCACGTTGATGGCGTCTGCCCGTTGCCAAGTGGCGACGAACGTGACCGGGTTTCTCCCCTGAGCAGCCCTGACGTAGGCGTGTACGTCATGACCGACGAGAACGGCGTGCAAAAGATCGTTAAGGCGAGCAACGACGACACATCTCCCGGCATCGGAGTCGCACAACTTCTTCATCTGAAGCGCGATGCAGCGATGGTTTGCGCCAAAGCCTCCCGAACCGACCCACGGCGCGAAGCAGGAAGTGCCAAACAGAAGGTGCCAGCGCAGTGCGCCGAGCAAACACCGGGCTCTGATGGCGCCAGGACTTTTCTGGCGAAGACCCCGCCCGTCGGAACCCTGCTTCGCGCGCGTATCGGTTCGCCCACTTCTCAACGCCACGTCCAAATGCTCTTGCTACCGGACGACGGTGGCAGTTAGTATTTGTAGGTACTTTTCACCGTGTTCACGAACGTGATCAAGCTGTTTTTTTTCTACGGTTGTTGAACGTTTCACATGTTCCATCGCCGTCAAGCTGTTCCTAAACGTCATTGAAGTCATTTTCTTTAAGCGCCTGTTTAAGCTTTCTTATTGAACGCATCTTCGTTTTTAATGCGATTGTCGTCATAGGTGCATAAAATCATCATGTAACACCTTACAAATATTGGAAATGTCTTATCTAACTTCTCCTGTGTTATTTACTGGATGGCGAGAATAAAATCGAGTATTTGTCAGGGACACCTTCGTAAAAGAGCGAATTTTGCCCTGTGTTAATTACCGAGCATGGCCCACCCCACCGTGGTAATAACCCATTCGCACTTTTTTAGTTTCGATAAACTTCTTTGGACGAACCAAGTGTTCTGCATTGGAAATGACTTGTTCCTCGTGAGACAGTTTAAAGAAGTGCAGAAGCCTGAGAAGTGAGATAACAGCATTCAGGAGCGGCGTTACGAATGTTGTAGTGGCGGTCCCATCTAGCCATTCTACCTACGTCATGGTTGGTTGATTGTGTGACGTCAGTGGTGATCATTAAAACATGTAATGACCTTTTCGGATAATTACTAAAAACACCAACACTCGCCGTGATTTTATCGCAGAATTTTTCATAATTTGTCATTACCAGTGCACTTGGCTCTCTATGAAGCTAAGCTGCGGTAAAAAAACTCAATTAGCATAAACAAGATTGGTGCGAATTTTCAAGTACAGGGTGACCCAAAAAGATGTGTACCCATGAAAATTTCAATTGTGACTTTGATTAAAAAGCTATTTCAAATTACAACCACACATTATTCAGTTTATGGAAGACCATTCACCAGAGTTTCAACTATTTCTGTCGATTTTTAGTCAATTTATGGCTTTCC
>JGI24158J21664_10008893_pt1 | contig 13399 bp, 11 predicted proteins | sample Ectturendosymbi3_FD_21664 | JGI IMG/M metagenome (IMG submission 21664) | reverse complement strand
GCACATTAAGCTGGGCTGCGGAGAAGGGCGGGCCGGAGGGCTGCCCTTTTCTGCAGCCTGCCGGCCCGCCCTGCTGTGCAGCCTGCCGGACCGCCCTTTTGTGCAGCCCGCCGGCCCGTCCTTGTCTTCTGTGCAGCCCGCCGAAAATTCACGTTTTTCATTTGGAAACACGGCCCTCCAGCCCGCCGGCCGTCCAATCAGTGTTATCCTTTTGTCTGGCAAAATAGCTTTTTAAAAAGAGAACAACTCACTGAAATCGTCACAGCACACTCAAAACTATTGCCAAATACTTCTAAGCAAACAAAAAGTAAATTGCACCTTGTGAAGGCTTCAAGCAAACTATCGAGCCTTTCGGTAAGAATGGTTGCTTGAATCAGGGCTGTGGAACCGGAGGGGGAGCTTGAAATATGGGTTCCGGTTCCACAGCTCTAATTTAAAGGGAAAGCGAGTTATACAAATAATACAATGGTTTCCAGTTTTCAGTGGACCAAATCATTCTGGAGCCGGAGACAGACTTATGGATGTCGAAGCCAGAGCAGGAGCCTGAATTTTGAGTTCCGGCTCCACAGTCTGACTCGAATCAAGTCAACGTATGTTTCGGTCAATAAAAACGTAAATCCAGCGGTGTCATAGATTCGTGTTGTGTCGCATGAAACTTTTTTCCAGTCCCAACCACGAAGCCGCTTACTTTTCCATTATCAATCACGAAGTTATTTTTTTGTAATAAGTGACTTCGTAATTGATGCAGTGGAACACAACATTGATGTTGGCGCTTGTTACCGAAAAAAAGTCATATGAAAAGTCGCTTTACATCAGGAATTGCATAACGTCTTGTTTTTTCCCCACAGAATACCTACCGAAATCGATATACAATAATCGACAGTCCAAGGTGCTGTTTACTCCGGGTCCGCTGATGGTCAGCGATCGCGTTAAGGAAGCTATGATTCCTGATATCTGCACAAGACACGTCGATTTTGAATATGTGGTCCAGTATGTAGTGTTTCCATCTATGATGAAATAGACGTTGGCACGATATAGACGTTGCTCGAGTACTACAAAACATTTGGACATTTTTCTGATCTTTGGCGTTATTGGTTAACGGCAACTGCCGGCAAGCGTGAATCTGAAGTGTCGCTTGTGGTTGAAGTCAACTTTCTTACCCAAAAAGTTGGCTCTATTGATCAATCACGGCTAGATTGGTCGCTAGGGAGCTCTGCAGCCTAAATGACCCCTGGTCCTTCGCAGCCTCCCACTCCCCTATGCAGTTTATAAACCGGTGTACTTGGAAGCCAACGCACCACTACATTATAGTAATCGTGACGGCGTCATTCATGCGCGTGCCCTTTATGCTTGTGTTTCATCAAAGTAAATATATTAGCGCCATCAAGCGTATGCTTTGTACACTCGCCACGTAAGTATCCTCGTGTTCTTTCATGTACTTGTGTTTCTTGTTACTGCGAGGCATGCTTAAGTCTACTGCGTTGCGTGTGGGGGTGAAGACGTTATACAATACCTTTTTTCAGTAAATTTGATCGCTAACTCGGCACGTGCTTGTTCATCATGTATTCAGACCCCACACAGCTATGAAGGGTACAAATGAGTAATGTCCACCAATGATGGTGAAGCTTTTGCATGTATTTTTCTACTTTGCGGTGGTTTGTCGCTAAAGTTGATGTTTTTTTGACAGATACGTGAGAAGCGCTTTGCTAAAAATTGCTCAAGTTAATCCGAAGATATATACTGCAATTCCCATTCAAGGAAGCGGGACAGTTGCCACTGAGGCCACTATCAGAACTTTGTTCGGACGCGACAGTGGAACGGTAATAAATTTGCTATTTGAAGCTTTTGCAGCCAAACGTGTAGTGGTTTTGACATCCATATATATATTTGTTTAATGCTGGTATCAGTGTTCATTTAAAATCTTCATCAGCAGTTGTTTTAGACCTGTTGGTGTGTTTTAGCTTTCAGTTTGGTTTTATCTTGAAGCAATGTTAAAACACTTGTAGTAGTAGTGCAATGCTTTTTGCGCAATTTACTAGTCACAGTGAAAAAAACGGTCTCGCTGTGTTTATACCTTCTTACACGGCAGATGTTAAAAGTAGTGTAACCTGCGATTTGTAGAACTTTTAATGCTCTTATTATTCTGAAAACCTTGAGCTTCAAAGAGTAAATAATACACGATGCACTTCAGTTTATCCAGTTGGTTATCGCAGATTTTTGATTTCCCTTTTGACTTCTTGTTGAGTATAATTGTATTGTGTAACGTTTTCACACCCACATGCAACGCATTAGACTTGGCATGCATAGCAGTAACAAGGTACACACAGATTCATGAAAAAACACGAGGATAGATATATGGCGGTAATAGGAAAGTATACGCTTATTGGCAATATAAGGGCTAGTTTGTTTCCACCTACTTCGGTTTTTCTACTGATTACTGTTAACTGTTTTTTTTCATATCTGCTCTTTGCAGTTCCGCAAACGAAGATTTGAAACATTTACCGGTACCCGCAACGAAGTCGGCTTGACCGATTCTTTTATGTTTTTGTTTTTTATAGGTTTGTTTGTTGTTTGTCAGATTAATGGGCTACAAACAATAAATGTATACAGCAGGCATTTCTTTAAAATGTTTTGGACTGAGATTAATGCGTACTAAAAATTATGCGATTGTAAAATCTAGCAGATGTATTTATTCAGAGCGCAAAAAAACTATTACTTACGATTGCTTATGCACTAGCAGGGCGGCATCAAATATTCCATATAGTTCCAATAAATCATGATGTTATGGTATTATACTTCTGCAAATAGGTTATTGTGGTGGAAAACGGTACCTATGGCCAGCGGATCGCCGACATCTGTCGAATGTCCCGACTTGACATCAGACAGGTTCCGATGAATCTCGATAAACTACAGTCAACTCTGGCATCTGTCAAGAACATCGCTGGTGTCATTGCAGTTCACTGCGAAACCGGAACTGGTCTGATGAACCCAATTGAGACCATTGGGAAAATTGTCAAGGGAAAGAACGATGGTAAGTTACTTGTACTGTACTATGACTTGCTACGAAAACGTTTTCATCCCCAGGTATTTTATGTTTGACAGTGTTTCAAATCAAATATTGAAATAGTTGCAAAGAAAGTATTGTTCAAAAATCCACAATCTCTAGGTGGTTAAATAGTGTTAAATAGAAACAATAAGTGATCAACCATGGCAGGATTCCCACGCGGTACTGAAAGTATTGAATTTCAAAATTGGTTTTCAAGACCTTGAAAAAATATTGCATTTGGCCAAAATATACTACATTAGGTATTGAAAAAGTATGGAAATGCTGAATGGAAAAGAAATGTCAAGTATCTGAGCAGAGTTTTACTGAAGGAAAAGCACTTCATTATTTATGCAGTACTATACAATGTGTAAAATTAAGTTTCATCATTAAGAATTTCGAAAAATGAAGAGACGTAATGGTATTGAACTTCTTAAATTTAGTATTGAAAAGGTATTGAAAAAGTATGGAAAATGATTTTTAAAAATGTGTGGGAACCCTGTATGTAGGTGAAACATGAAGTGCATTGAGTGTTCATTTACCTTTGATACTAGCAAATTTGCAAAGCAAATTTTTAGGGCATTGAAATTGCGCGGACACGTTCATATAGATATAAGGCAGGGGTGGTCAATTCTGCACTATGTATGAGCCGCATATCGTGAAGCCCAAGTTATAAAGAACCGCAACATAAAAATCTAAAACACGAATTTGTTTGCAATCAAGACTCTGTGACATCATAATTCTGTTTGTAACGACTTGCAAAAGTAATACTGTACGGCACGCTAGCTGCCACTTTACAATATTTCTACACTTTGCAATAGAAATAAAAAACAAACATATAATTTTTCGCAAAGTTCAGACAGCCGCATGCAAAGTTTCGAAGAGCCGCAGTTTGGCCACCCCTGGTATAAGGCGTACCATCGAAGGCCAAATAAACATTTTGTTTAAGGGTATGAGAAAGGGTTTCCTGTTTATGCGGTCATCTCGGTTCTGTACAAATTGTACAACGACCCAGCCACGAAATGAGCTTACATGGTAAGAAATCTCGCGCAGTGCGATGGTGACCAAATAATTTGTACCGCAACACTTGTCATAATGTTGAAGTTCACGCGTGTGTAAGATGATAAGGTTCTAGAATTTTCAGTTTCTTTACTGTCACCAGGGTAAGTTTTGAAGCTAATTTTGAAGTACGCTTCGACAACATGATGCAGTAAGCGCCGGAATAACTAGGCCTGGCATGCGCATGGCAGTTCTTGAAAGGTGAAAACGTGTTAAATGAACCAGGATGCTTAAAGAATTTTTCTCATATTCCTTAAACTGAAGTTTCTCTTTCATGCGGCTTTCGTTTGTAATGACTTGTAACCGAAAAAGTGCTGATGTGCTATTGAGGCAAACTGAAATCAGCTTTAATTGAACATCAGTTAGCAGGAAATATCCGAAAATAAACAGTTTAGCTAGCATGACATTTTATTCCTTCTCGGTCTCTCTTCTATGTCTGATAGCCTGCACGCAATCGAAGAGAAATTCAAAGCAAAAGGAGTGGTACACGTGCAAAAGATACTTTATTTCCCAAAAAGGGTTTGTTTGTTTGTTTGAACTTTTATTCAGCTAAAGTGGCTCGCATTTACATTTCAGGCTCAATACCCTACGTTGTGGATGCTATGGCCAGTTTCGGAGCTATTCCCATCAGTATGAGGAATATCGATGTCCTGATCACCACTGCGTGTAAATCCTTGCAAGGTGTCCCAGGAATATCCTGTATTATCGCCAGAAAGGACTTGATGGAAAGGTAAAAGCGAGCAAGACTTAATAAAAATTTTTGTCGGACTTGAAGAATTATTGACTTTTAGGTTAATTTTCCTTATCATTGGGTCTTGTTTCTTTGCTTGCCTCTACAGGAGTGTGAATGGGCACCTCCCTTATCATGTGTGTTTATGTGTGCGCGCATGAATTTCTAATTCTTCCAGTACAATTTTAGACGCAAATGCAGTTCAAACCAGACCCTCCGAAAACTTTTTAAATTGCATATTAAATTTTAGGAAAGTATAGCGCATTTCTGCACATGTAAATTTGCTGGCAAGTGGAATTTCAAGTTTTATAGCGTGCATTGGCTTCTTGTTATGTAACGAACAACGGCTAACTTATTTACTAATATTGAGTCCAGGCGACGGCACGCAAAGTCTTGTAGCCAGGCCGCAAAAGTGCGATGGTGCCGCTTTACCCGTAAAAAACAACTGCCAACAGCTCTGCTTGTACCTAGTTAATAGTTTTACCAAAAGCTGGGATGCCCCACAAAAATTTCAGTGCTAACAGCAGATTTCGTGAAAAACGACATCGGTGTTGCACCGCGTTTGTCTCTATTGGAGGCGGCCACTGGCGTGACGACAGCGTTTTTTTCACAGAAACACCGGTTTGTCCATGCTGTGTATTAATGCAACGTCACAGTTTATTGCACAGAAGACAACTTGTTTGACAAAAATCGGTGTGTATATGGTGCAGTGGGCTGAATACGAGCAACTCAGGCGGACAGCATGGCCTTTAACAACGGGGCACAGCTGGTGTCTGGCCCCAGCATTAGCAAATGGGTGATGATCTCATTTGCGTGGCTCGCCGTTTTCGCGCTGATCCCCTATCAACCAAAATCTGATAACGCGCCCAGGGTCCGATTCCCGGTCGGGTCATTCCGAAGACTTAAACGGTACTTGCGGCCAATCCAGCCTCTTGCGTTGGGGCAAGCGAAAAGCTTCACGCACGATGCTGCCAAATAAGTTTCCACGATCACAGCATTTAATACGATAGTAGCCGGGTGCCCATGGCGCAGAGTTAGATGAGATGGAAGTATCTCGTGATACTGCAAAAGAGTGTACAAAGCGACTTGTTTTTCACAAAGGCGGAGAGGCAAATGCTCAAGCCTAACTCTGGATCTTGCGGCTCAGTACGATTGCTTGGAGGAATACTGCCAGTTCCGCTTCACTGCTCCAACTCACGTGATGTTGGGCTTCCGCGAAGCCCTGCAGGAGTATGATGACGAAGGCGGTCTTCCAAAACGGATGGAAAGGTAAAATGATGCAGTTTTGTGTATTTTTGGATCTGCGATCCAACATCTTTAATTATTTCTTAATTTGTCTTGCCACGTCCATTGCCATGGCAGTTATTCCGATAAAATTCCACGGTTTGTGTGATGAATGTGTTGTTGCTTCATGCTGGCAGAGACAAGAACCAGTCTATTTTCTTTGCTCAGATACAGAGAAAATTGTACAATCTTGAAGCAGAAAATGACGGCTTTGGGATTCACGCAACTTTATCGCGACGAAGAAAATCCCAACGGTTATTTTGTGACTGCCTTTAAATTCCCGAACAGCACGCGTTTCGTATTCAACGACTTCTACGAGAGACTTAGCGATGAAGGTACGAAAATTACACGATTGGTGGAGCAACATTAAATGATATTGACCATCTGCAAGTTAAGTTGACTCGATGTAAATTTTTACGCTTTCGAGTTGTTACCACATTCCTTAGTTGTTCAGTTGTGAGTTTTAACCATACTTTGTTCTAAAATGCTTGGTTTCTTTGAACGTCACTACTTACTGCTACTGGCCACAACTTGCCATCAGCAGACCTTCGCCAGGGCATTGAATGCACGCAGCATCCACAAGGTGACAATGACAAAGAATGTGGACAACCTGCACTTGTCATAAGGGAGGTCAGCAATCAGCATATTAAGATGGCCAAAGGCAAAACATAACCCGACCTCATGAACCAACCGAAGATTGCGTTGAAAAATAAATAGTAATAAAAACCGTGCCGAGGAACAACCATCGAGTTGGGCGAAACAAGCAAACAACACACAGGGTGCATGCGTTTCCGGTAAGATTTAGTGAAGCTCCTCATATCCATGGAAACCGCACAGATTAATCGGGTTACCCACGTTTTAAGTCATTTCACTAAACTCGACGGTTGTTGCATTTCGTTGTGATCCTCCCTCAGTTTGCATTTGTGTGCATTCACATTTAGTGCCCGGATGCAGGCCTGCCGATACGCTGGCAGAACCATCAGCGAGATTTGAAGGAAACATTTAAAGTAGTATTTGCACACCAGTTTCGTCAAATGTAAAGTGCTATAATCACGAGCAATACATTTTACTGGACAATATGGATTTGAGGCAAAGAGCGGTAGATAGTGGATAACATACAGGAGCGCAGTCTCTCCCGATTGATCTGCTACCAACCAAGCTTGGTATATGGCTGCAGCACGTTTTATTCAGCAATTGCTGAAAGAACTCGTGGCCTTGTGTTGTTTTGCTAACGCGGCTATATAATCTGATACCTGTCTGGCAAATGAAAAGCGTGCACGCATGCAATGTAAATAGATGTAGCGATTTCAACGCAAACGTAGCCTAAATGTTGAAGCTTTCTGGGTCGCTCTGTTGATAATTATCTTCAAGCCTAATTGCCAAAAAGGGTGATTACAGCTTTTTTCACCAATACTATTTAAGCCGCTACACCGTCGCATATTTTCGAAGCGGCATAACACCGCTTTGCTTGGAACTTATTTTGCTGTGAGAAATTCCACTGTTGCTTTAGTCAAGGTAAAGATCAGCTGGCCACGGACAGGTTTACAAATATGTTGCCGCTAGCAGCAAATATCACAGTTCGTCGATTTGCTTTTCAGGAAAAGTCATTTGCCCACTTTCGGACAAGCTTGCCTCATACTTCCGCATATCAACGATCGGCGACCTGAAGTCTGATGACGTGAGGCAGCTAATTGGAAGTGTGAAGAAAGTCTGTCGTGAAATGAAAGTGAACCTTCCTCAGCAACCTAAATGACCTGCGTAGTATTCGAGAAAATAAACTGCAAAACTGCTTTATCCGAGTGTTGCTTGTATCGCACTGTTGCTCTGCATTGTCGATGGCGCAGAGAATCAGGGACCTTCATTCGGAGCCATGTTCGCGTTTTTGTTTCCAGTAGAGACCTTGAAGCGTTACATCAACAGCGCATTTGGCGCAGATTCTGAGTGGGGAGAAGAATGCTGTTGAGGTCACTCTCAAACAGTTATTGTTGGTTCTCGGACGATAGCCACTTGGACAACTGCCACCAGGCGCGTAGCCAGGGAGGCAATGGGGGCAATTGCCCCCCCCCCAATTCCGAAACTAGCACTAACGATTTTCTGGGTAATCAACCTCTTGATGTGTAAGCCAAAGAAATGCGTCAGTGCAAATCAACCAAACTGCTTAAAAAACTTATTCTACTTCAACTTTAGTCGAACCTGATCAGAACAGTATGGTTTACCAATTGTCCATGATTAATCAAACATAGTGTATAGAGCAGGTGCTGGCAATCTTTGCCTAATCGCGGGCCAAAAGCAAACTGCACGGAATGGCGGGCCGTGCTAATTTTCCACCAACAATTCCGTTCTCTGCAATTTATGATTTCGTTAAAACTTACCAATTTATGGAATTTCAATAAGATTAACGTCTGATTTTCACAGTTCATAACGAAAGCCCAAAATACGACATACAGTACCTTTATAACACTGCGGTTTCTCAAAATTAGTTCTTCATAAGTATGCAATGCAAGAAGTTGCAAGGAAGGCAGATTCATAAAATGTCATACCATTAGGTGGGCTATAAAGTTACTACAATTTGTAAAGGGGCTGCGGGCCTGATGATTTTGCTTGGCTGGCCAGATGCGGGCCGTAGGTTGCCGAGCCCAGGTACAGAGTAAATGCTGGAAAATTCATGCCATGGCTGACCTTGAGGTTTGAGCTCCGTGTGAAAGTTCGTGATAATGAAATAGAAACTTGAATATACGCGCTTGTAATCACTAACCGAAAGTAAAACAAGGAGTAACGCTTTTCGCGGCTGTTTCTGGCGCACCAGCTTGCTGTATCCCATCTAATGGTGATGTAAACTTCATTTCAAGACCATCGCAAAAATTCCTCTCTGATAAAGCTGGCATGCTGCAAATACCGTATATATTGCCTTTGATTGCAGCATCAGTCGTAGCTTCAAATGATCATCGCAGATTTTTGTTTTTGTAGTTTTGCAACTAAATGCGTGAATATGGCGGTGATATAATGTACATTTTGTATGCCTTGAAGCTGAAGCCTTGGCTAAGAAGCAATTCAGTTTCAAAGTCTTTTTTATTACGTAATTAGGCCATATGTTGAGTTTGTCTTGGCTCCTCAACATGAAACGTTTTGTGATCCTGAAACAACAACGAAAGAAGACTTCGATTACTGACGAAGAAAAATTAAAGAAAGCAACTTAGAAATTCACCGACGGATTCACGACGAGCCACACGAAGATGGAAACTAAACAACGACTAAAGACATTAACTCTTTTAGAACATTGCCATGTGTACCTATTTGATATATTGTGAATTTGTATTTGCATATTTATTGTAAATCNTATCCAGGAAGAGAGTAACCCAAAATGGCATAAGAAAATTATTATACTAACAATTAATTNCAAANTGTAAATAGAATTAATAATGAAAACAGATAAAAATGTTATTTACGATTAAATCACGTNACCATCAGAGTTGCGCGAGCACCGCGCGATACGCCGTCACGTGACCACGACGCGACCTGTTGTGTTTTCCTCGCGACCTAAAATGCACCACTAAAATCAGTCTTGCTCACGGTGTCCTCGGAGTAGCATCTAACCTACAGGTAGTCTGATAGGTTGGATCAAGACTAAATAGAAACAGTTGGCGAACGAGTAGGGTCTGGCAAATTCGTGAACCAGGACACGCTTGTATCTAACTAATACCCCAGAGCGGTTAGGACCTGAACAAACTCAGGCTATAACCAATTCTCAGACAAACCGCTTCAGGCCAGTCTAATAGTAAAGCTTACTCTCTTCCTCCATGAACGAATTGAATTCGCATTTAACCCCTGTTGTTAACCCCTGATGTTTGTAATAACTTATGTTACGTGTCTTAATTGACGATCATTGATATAAACCCTTGTTGTGATGAATAGCGCAGTGCTTAAAGTTATACCAATAAAACCATGAGTGAATACAATTTTGTCGTGATAAACTGAGCGGGCAGAGCGAAACCTGCGGGTCTAAGTTTCTTAATTGTCAGCTTGGGCGTACCGTGGACACTTCCTACTACTCAGTGCTCTCGCGGAATTGTCCTAAACGTGTGCTGTTCCTCTTCTTTAGAAGGGAGCTGCCATACATAGACACTGTTTAGCAAGAATAACATTTGCTCTAGATATTTAGTTGTGATGGCAAGTAGACCTACTTTGACGGTTCAGTCACAAACATGTGGAGTCTTAACGGGTTTCATCAATGATCTCCCGTTACCTTGCCGGCGAGTAAAAAAACAATTTCAAGTAATCAGAGTCCGACCTGTGCATAGTCTGAAAGTATTTCAACTTTCACCTGCTGTTAATTGCCATCATTCAGCTGCAACGCGACGAGTCAGCAGAAAAATGTAACGAAAGCAGAAAGATGCTTTTTATTTTGAAAGTGTTGACACTGCCATTTACTTACAGAAGGCTTGCAGTTTGTTTTCTCGATAAAGGGCATGTGACCAAAATGAAACTAAATTGAATTTTTTTCTGGTCGATTGGATTTTATTATTTTAAACACTAATGGATTTGAAGAAAGACTTTCAACCGCTTAGTTCCCAAACTTTTTTGAGCATGACCAACTCTGAGTTTGTGGAACACCTCGTGCCCCAAGCCTCAAACAACGTATGAAAAAATAATGATTTTATGGATGAATTTTGGCAGCAAGTTGCTAAATTCGTTTCTAATGTTAGCAAATGTTAGCAATCTACTTTTTTCTCAAGCGACTACACTACAGGTAGACACAGACAAGCAGTGGTAACGCTGAAAATATACATCGCAGATTTGGATCGCCTCTGCGCGAACCAGTTTTTGACCCTTCACCCTTCTTTGGGTTTTGATCCATACTTTGGGAACAACTGGGCTAGATCAAATAACCAACCGTTGCCTTAAGCTGCGGCGACAGGTAGGCCTATTTCTTAACTTATTGCAGAGCCGTAATCGATTGTGGCTTCGTTTTCGCAAATATATAACCGCTTTCACACTTTGCGCAGACTGACTGGGTTAACTATAGGCAGTTTTGTTTAGGGAGCATATATAACTTTCCTCAATTAAAAAAATTGTCTTTATAATATTAGTGAATTTTATTGTTAACTCTGTAAAGCTAGGTAGATAAATACCTAATCGTTTATGTGAAGCAGGCTTAGTGCAAGAAGCGTACAAAAATGCTACCGTAGTCTCATTTCATAACGTTTAATGACATAAAATCCAAACATTTTTCAAACACGTTGAGGGACTCTAGCGTTTACATTATAGGCTGCATACGTCAACCAGTCGCTCAAGAATTGGACAAGCTCCATACGCAAGCCTTACATGCGCGCAAGTTTTGTAGACCTACTTCTGGCGTCGGTGTCTTAACGCAAAGTCGCACTAGGCTTCGATTGAACGTGTGCTGGTGTACACCAGAAGCGTGCATATAAAAAAGCGGCCACGATGACTTCTTGCTCAACTGCGCTATTAGCTAAAAACAGCATACTGCAGATCTTGCACTTATAGCATCAAGATTTTCACAAACGCTTTCGCAAGAAAATTTTACGAGCAAATCGGGGCTTTCATTCAAAGTAGAAGCTTGAAAATTTACTAAAAACGTTTAAAGCTTGTCACCAGTGAAAGCAGACTTTCTATTTGTCAGCTTAAATCTGAACAGAATTGTTCAGAAAAAGAAGTACCAGAAAAAGGCACATTTTATGGATGATGCTTTAAAAACAAGGGCCATTATATATTTAAATGTTGAGACTTGGCTGTTGTTTGCCCCCCTATCAAAATTTCTGGCTACGCGCCTGACTGCCACCCGGACAATTGCCACCTAGGACAACTGCCACCTATGACAAGTGCCAACCCGGACAACCGCCACCTAGAACGATCGCCACCCGGGAAACCGCCACCTAAGACATATTGAGTTTTTTGCGTTTATTGCTATTAAAGGTATTTGAACCTCACAAGGATGTATTGTAGTGTATAACAAAAATTTATTCATCCTCTGACCACTTTAAAGAAACGTAAGTTCAACTTTGAACCTTTTGGGTGAAGAATGTCGTGTCGATATCATTACATCTTCACAAACATTCTTAGTTCAGTGCAAAAGTTAAGTTTATATGGGCATTTTCAAATTTTTCACAGAAAACTCTTTCATGTACATTATCGCATTAAATCCACGCACTCATAAAACGCCTGTTCTTCCTTTCATTTTACGTTGTGTGCTTTATTTTACCTTAGCTTTTGATTTGTGAGTTAAATGGCAGCAACAGCAACGTTGCAACTCACTTTTCCTGAAGTATGCTGAAGCAATATTATAGTAACAACCAGAGGTCCTCAAGCGCTTTGCCGCGAGAGGTCCTTTACGTGTCGCAACGCGATATACGAAACTGAATTTGATAGCTTGTATGTGATACGTAAAACGCAATATCCTAGGTGGGTGTTGTCCGAGTAGCACAGGGTGTGGTGCTGAAAAAGAAGTGTGGAAACGCACATGAAAAACTAGCGATTTTCAACTACACTTCAAACTAATATTTGAATCAGTTTTTAATGATGTATTCACTTTCATTGCACTACAAAGAAAAACATGAAAAAAGTGTGGGAACATGTTTCCGCCCCACAATACCCATGGGATGGCAGCTGTCCGGGTGGCAGTTGTCCCAGGTGGCAGTTGTCCTGAGTGGCAGTTGTCCCAGGTGGCAGTTGTCCTGAGTGGCAGTTGTCCTGAGTGGCAGTTGTCCTGAGTGGCAGTTGTCCTAGGTGGCAGTTGTCCTAGGTAGCAGTTGTCCGGGTGGCAGTTGTTCTGGGTGGCAGTTGTCCTAGGTGGCAGTTGTCCGGGTGGCAGTTGTGCGGCGACAGTTGTTCTGGGTGGCACTTTTCCAGGTGGCAGCTGTCCGGATACCGTTATTGTTTGATGAGGGTATAACTTATGGTAGTGAAAAGATAGGATGGCATTTTGAAAAGGTTGATTTCAGGGAAACCAGTGTTGATTGAATAGACTATCGCTTCCTAGAGTATACAATCTAGTTACAATGGCGTTTAGACTTGCCCCCAAAATACTTGTCCATAGGAAATGTTCGATTGCAAATGCAAGGGGTTTCTAAAATTCAAAATGAATCGATTCTGAGGTGTTGGTTAGTGTTACAGTTGACTGCATCGCCTTGAACTGCTAGCATCCTGCTAGAGCAGGGGTTCCCAACCTGGGGTACATTTGCCTATCCGAAGGGGTACATTGAGGTTATCAATAGAAGATCAAATTATATTTGCATATAATTTATTTCCAAATATTTACACAAATA
>JGI24158J21664_10008892_pt1 | contig 13399 bp, 7 predicted proteins | sample Ectturendosymbi3_FD_21664 | JGI IMG/M metagenome (IMG submission 21664) | reverse complement strand
ATGGTTGGTTTACTGCATGCGATGGCTTTTATGGTGCTTCTGCTTATTGGCTGAGTCATATGAAACAATAAACCATTACCATTACCATTACCATAGATACAGTTGCAGAGGATTTTCGAAAAATCTCTTGGCTTATCGGTACATCACCGATAGGAATGAGCCTGTAAAATTCAGTAACAGTTGTGCGAAATTGCTTTTCATGTTTTCCAATCAAGTCATTTTCCATTTCGGCTTTTATCTTTTTGGTTGAACATGGCGAGAGGCGGCGGTTTTTGTCAGTTGCCTTTTGTTGCAAGTTCTTTCGTGCTGTGATTGTACAGTATAATTCAAACCTTAGTGTGTGATTATATTTCAAGGTGAGCTATTTCAGTAAAGACCATTGCATTTCTGCACATACGCCATTAACTCTAGATAAGCACTGAATTACTATGTACAAATTCAATGCTTTTAATTTTCAAGCTGAGTGGCGTCACTCTAATTTGAACGAAAACGTCACTATATTTCGAAACAAGCCGTCATCCAACCTTTAAGTCACGCGCGAGCCAAAATTTTGACGCAAAGAATTTCCAAGGATTTTCCTCAACACTTTCAACCATAACTCGCCAGCCGATTGAATTTGAGAGCTGTGGAAATCCTCAAAAATTCGTTTAGGCTAGTACATTCGATTAAAGAAATATTTGGATGTTTTGGAAATGAGATTGTTTGGGGGTGACATGTTAAGTGGAAGTATAGGCTTAGGCTTGTTTTCCCAAGGTTACCTGACCCAGGGATCCCACTCCCAAGGGTAAACCTTTGTTTATTTTTGAAATTAAAATAGACTAAAATCCGCATCTTTTGAGCACTTCATTCGTCTTCTAGGGTTTGTGGTTAGAGAATTATGGCCTTAAAACAACTAGCAAAGAAAATTACCCCCCTTGTGAATTCAATTCTTTAATTAAAGATATTTTTTCATAACTTGCCAACCACAAATGCTAGCAAACCAATCAAGGGCTCAAAACAAGCGGAATTTAGCTCAGTTTCATTTTAAGAAAACATACAAAAAATTACCCCTAGGGGGCGGGAGCCCTGGGTCAGATAACCTTGGCCAAACAAACCTAAACCTATGCTCCCACTTAACATGTCACCCCCCAAACAACCTCAAATCTGAAATCTCCAATTTTTTTTTAATCGAAGGTAATATTCTAACCGGATTTCTTGAAGTTTTCCACAGCTCCATAGCTCAATCGGCTGGCGAGTTACGGTTATAAGTGCTAGGGAAAATCTTTGCGCCAAAATTTTGCCTCGCCCAGGACTTTAATTGTAGTGAAATCTTATTTTGGAATAGGGTTGTTTTGCTAATATAACAAGATTTGAAAGAGAATTGAAAATCTTAGGAACACAGTTTTTGCTATAAATAATCGTACATCTAAATTATTTCCAAGAAGACATAGTCTTGGCTATAGTTTACTTTAGCACAGAAAACACTCGTTCCATTTTCAACGAACTGGTTTTAGATTTGAACGGCTTGTGGCCGGGAACGACTAAAGTGTGTTGAAACATTAAAAACCAGTAAACTGTGGCGTCATTTCTAGAGTTGGGCCAAACAAATTTTAACATAAAATGAGCAATTGGTTATGGTTTTACTGACTCTGTGAAGACTTCATCCATAATGAAAAATAACTGCTGCCATCCTGGTATGGTATTAACTTTTTTTTTTCAAATTTTTTCTTGAAAAATGACAACCAAGCTCAGTACTAGTAATGACCTTTCGATTAAAAAAATCTTTGTTTTTTCTTTGCTGGAGAATACAACGCTTTTATTGCTGCCAGTCCACAGTCGAGAAGATACAATATAATTTGACTTTAAGCTAGGGAATTTGCAAAAATCTGTTAATATTTGTGCCACACATAAATTGTTGCAATGATATCGCTGTCTTATAAACAACAGAAGTGAATCTGTGGGTGAAAGTGGCAGAGTTGGCACAAAGCTTTGTTAAAATTCTGTCACATTCGGATGATCTTGTAACAGAAATGCTCCTTAGCCCTGGAATACTATCGTGGGTCTGCCAGACCCGGGTCAAATGAGGTTATTCACGTTAAACTACATAAGCGAAAGTCGGTGCGCTTTGAACTCTTCAGTACCTTCATGTTTTTGTGTGACTAGTAATAGGTGCGATTGCGGTCATCCACGCTCTTCTAGATTTTCCAAGGGAGCGAGTTCGTCACGACTCGGGTCACGCAGACCCGACGATAGTATTAGTGTGAGGTGGTGAGGTGCACATAACCGCACTATATGGTTTATGGGGGCAGAGCCTGTAAAAAGCTGAAACTCACTCAGGGCATGCTTCTATGGTTGTGTTAGCAGTATACAAAAGGAGAAGTTGTTTACGCCCATAGTTTTTTTTTGTGAGCAATTGAATTTTAGGCATGCCTGACACCTTCGCTATATTTGGTCTACTTACTATATTTTTTATTTTTGAAATAAAAAATATACCTTTCTGGTATCTGGCAGACCCGAAGATAGTCTGGCAGACCCGACGATAGTATTAACGTGACAAAAACTAACGATAGTATTCAAGGGTGAGAGGGGCGGATCCACGGTGGGCGATGTGGGACGAAGGGCCCGCAATCGTCTGTGGCATCGAGTTGAATGGCTCCCTTTTGATTTAAACGCGCTCCGGTTTGGTTCTTGTAGAAGCAGAAACAGCGACAGACACTCTTTTAAAGTAAAGTATAAACAATGATTTACATCTGGTTGAACTGCACATTTTACCAGCCGGGTAAATTCCTGGTGGATCTCTCTAACCCAATAGTATCAACAATATTATTCTTTCGTTATAATACTGTTCTTCCGTCATTTCTTGTGCTCGTAAGAACTGACCACGAGCAGCACACCTAATGATTTTTCACTAAATTTAGTGATTGTTGCACTGACCTAGTGGTCTAGTAATTTTTCACAGCAGTCTCGTGATTTTTTTACAAAGTTATATGTTTCAAGAAGCTCGGTTGACATGTTTCTAATTTTTCAGCCTTTTAAACCTGTAAAAATGGTTACGTTACTCGTTGTGTGAAGACTTGCGCCAACAGAACAAACAAGTTATTCTAATCTCTTCGCTTAATGTTTTCACTTCTGTGCTGTATAGTGCTGCAAAGTTGCCTATGACCTTATTTTAACTACGGTGCAAGAACATTGCAGAGGAAATAAGTGACTAAATTTATTGATTCAAAATTAAGTTTATTGATTCAAAATTCTGCCCGAGTTTTGTTGTTTTCAGCTCTTGAAAAAAGCTTGAAGATTGTTGATATAAGATTTGCCGGGTTTCAAGTTATTTTACCAAACTTGTGAAGGTTTTTGGCGATAAAGTACATGACTAAATGATTTCAAGAAAAACATTAATTTGACGCAGAAACTTTAAATCTACTGATTTTTTGTCACGTCTATTGAGTTTCGCAGAGACGCCTGTGACAGCAATGGAACTGACCAGCTTTTCTCAAGTAATCAAAAACGCGTCAGCCGCTTTACTCGCTAGCGCGATTCTCGATTTTCAGTGTGTCTGTACATATCTGCCCTGATATTGTTCCTAGTGAGATGATTTGATGCTTGAAAGACAGCAGTGAAAATAGGAAGAGAATATGGAAAACTCGTAAATGACACAAGATTCTGAAAGCCTCTAGAACGAAAAGCAAGTTTCAGCTGTGTTGCCAATGCAGTCCTTGTTTGCCCTGTATGACCGCATCCTAGTTTTGCAGCATGAAGGTGAGTAGGTGAGATTCTTGTCGAACCTAACGCCCACTGGTATGGACGAAATCACATTTTATTGAATCACAATGCAGCGTGTAAAACGCTAAAGAAAAAGTGACTGAAGGCCACTATGATTTTGCTCCTTTGGTGGCAATTGCAAACCCAGGCCAAGAAAAGAATTTTTTTTTTCCCGAAATCCGCATCCGACATCGGACTATGCAGCTTATTAGTTAGTAGTAAGTTCATATGGCTTGATCGGCTCAAAATAAAGTAGAAAAACAATCGTCTCGTGCAAATGTTAGGTTTTGGTTGAAATTTTAAATTCTACCGTAATTAAATTCTTGCAAACACTGACGAGCTATCATGTACCACGATTATTAGGAAAGGCCGTAATTTTCCTTGGTTGCTTTGAACTGGTAACTGTGTGATCAGCTCTAAATTTTCACTGTAGATCACCATACAGCACAAATCCTTTGGTTGCGGAGAACGTTGTGATATAGTGTTGGCCTAATACAATGAACCGACAAACTCTATAATTCTATGTGGCTCGTAAAATCTACAAGCAATATTCAGCTTATTTGCTACTTTACTCATATAAACAATATCTTCATTAAAAATTTTGCGTTTTTGGTTGGAAAAATGTTTTGCGCCCTATAATAGGCAACCAATCGTGTAAGATACCCAGCAGTTGCCACCACCAAAGAATCTACGATATTTTTTCGCACCCCTATTTGAATGACCCTCAAACACCTGGAACGGACCCTCCACAGGCTCTTTGAACTACTTCAATCACGATATGAACATCATAGCAAATCAATTTAGGAACTGAAAAAGTTCCACATCCCGTAAGCAGTTTTATCAACAACTCTCACTAAAATCCAGTTGCATTCTACTGTAGTGGGCAATTGCCATCAATCTTGCAACTGCTGTAGTAGGCTATGTTGCAAAGCAGTCAATTGTAAGCAATCAACAGCAGCAACTTCAGAATATCCGATCTTGAGAAAAAAGATAAAAGTTTTTTTTTTTTGGTTGTATCTTTCAAATGAAGCTTAGAATGTCCATTCGCAAAGTACGGTGACGTAGTGTTGATAACATGGCAAATAATATTTAGTGTAATATTTCAATACTTCACGTTTCATGTACGGCTGCACAAATAACTACTGGTGCGATATATCACTCACCTGTTGGAATCATCTGTGGGTGATGTTGTGGCTGTTTCCTTTGTGCTTGTCTGTTGTAAAAAGTAATACAGCAAATTGGACAACAAATATAACCTTATATAGGTAAAACTGGACGTTTAGTCAGTGTTACATCTATCGGTTGTTTTTGCCAAGGGTCACCTTTGGAAACGTACATCTAGCTTTTACGTTTAGTGTAGCAGTAAAAAGTGAATGTATCAACAGTAGCAGAAAAAAGTCATATTTCAAGTCCAGTTAAAAATCCTACTGGGATTTGATGCAAAATCAAAGTTTGATTTTCACAAGGGTTTCGTTTGTTTTGGTAAGTTGGATAGTCACCCACATTATATTAAACTTCCATTAATGAAACGTAGTGCGTTTAGAAGTTCTCTTACATTTTCATTGCTTTAACCAATTTCATGTTGATTGGTGTTTTGGAATAACTTGCGTTATTTTATAAATCTTATTTCAGCACATTTAATATTGTTGATATATTTTTTGTGTAAACAAAAACTTAAACCTTATTTCTTTTTGTCTGCAAAAATTAATTCGAGGTTTTTGCTTACTCAGGTGTTCAACGATGGATTGCGGGTGAATTACAAACTCACACAAGGGATAATCAATCGCATTACTGTATAAAATAACGAAAATGTTCATCTACCTGATTTCTCCTTGTCTTGAAGCAGCAAAGAAATAGAAGTAAGAAGAAAACAATCCAACTTAATGCAAACCAAGCAACCAAAAACCAAAAAAACGGGAGTGGTATCGTGTCACAGGAACAAGGGGGGAAATTTGTGGTCATTGTGAAGTCAGTGGTTCTTGTTTCCGAATCAAATGATGCGTTGGTGGTCATAGAAGTTGATAACGTGCTTGAAAACTTATTTGTAGTCGAGGAAACGTTGGGTTCTTGAACTGTTGGACATGGAGTGCAGGAACAGACCTGTGTCGTAGTGTTTACATCAAACGTACTGGTTAAGTTTAATGAGAGTGTCACTGCAGTTACATCAGCAGTGCTGGTGAAGTCTATCGAGGTTGTGCCTGGGGTGACGTCAACAGTGCTGTTAAACTCTACCGAGGTTGTCGTGGGGGTTACGACAGCGGTGCTAGTGACGTCAGCTGAGGTTGCTGTGGGAGTTGCAATAGGGGTGTTGGTGATGTCTACCGACGTTGTCGTGGGGGTCACAACAGAGATGCTGGGGACGTCAGCTGAAGTTGTCGTGGGGCTTACAACGGAGGTGCTGGCAACGCCTACCGACGTTGTCGTGGGGGTTACAACAGGGGTGCTGGTGACGTTTACCGACGTTGTCATTGGGGTTACAACAGGGGTGCTGGTGACCTTTGCCGATGTTGTCATGGGGGTTACAACAGGGGTGTTGGTGACGTCTGCCGAGCTTGTTGTCTGCGATACTGCAACGGTGCTAGCAGAATCTACCAGCAAGGTGGTCAGGTCTATTGTTGTTTCATTAATTGTAGAGTCAGTTGAGGTCTCCGCACTTCCGGGACACCGATTGATTGTTGAGATAAAACGTCCCAGTTCGCTTGAACTGTTGAATTTGGTTGAAACCAAAGATCCATTGCTGTACTTACGCTCACCTGAAAGAAGTGCAGTTTTATTAAATAAAAATGCCTGTGATCTTCTCAGGGAAACTCGCATAACAGCATTCATAAGTCAGACTAAATGTTTGAACTAATGTAGTCTGCTGCAAACATATGACACATTGACTGGTAATCAGATGCAAAAAAAAGCAAATTAAAACAAACTTTGCGAGATTTAAACCTTCTTGAACTGAACAAAAGGACATATCACCTCAGCCAAAATTGGCATAAATAGATATTAATAAAGAATAACGTCCGGCATAATTTTTCTTCTTGACACGAATGTGAAAAAAGTGCAAGAATAATAATTTGGAATGTTTTGTTATTATTGTTTATTCAAGTTGAACATTTAATTTTTCTACAAAACATCCGGCATAATAATAAACGACTAGCATGAGTTTCTACGTAATCCTTTGTTATTTTTGCAACTTCATCGAAGAATTTGCAAAATAGGTTTGAACGATGATTTCAATCTTTTTTAAACAAGTAAATGGTTTACTGACTGGCAACTTACTCAATATTTCTCTGCACAGTGAATCTCGTTGAATGAAGTCCAGAGGGTTGACACTTGCATTTTTGTGAACAAGTCCAACAGTTACTGTTAGAACACCACGGGGAAAATAGTGGCATACCTTTGAAAAAATCGATTTTATTCCATTCCATCTACTGTACGTCTTATCTTCAAATAAAACCAGATAGTTTGGTTCTTTTGAAACGTTTTGATGTGCAACCACGAAAATTCGTAACAGAAACATTTACCAAAACCTGGCCCGATGACGAATTGTTATCCCCACGTTGGAGATCCACCTGGAGCTTGTCCAGAAAGGTCGTTCCAGATAAATCGCTGCGAGGTTCGGTTGCGGGGTTTCTTAAAAAATCTGTGGAATTCAAACCTGAAGAGTCCTCTTTGATTACAATGAAGCCGTTTAAGTGAGCATGATTTTCTAGCAATTGTATTGACACGTTGACTTAACCGACACCTCGACCCTATGACACAGAGAGGAAGAAGAGCTTGACTAACCAAAAAATAGCATTTGCGATAAAGAAATGTAACTATAAAGAAATGACGTAACGTTCAATTTTTCCTAATAATTGTATTAGACACTACCCAAGGAAAAGAATCCGTTGACAGTAACGAATCTGACAGCGTGATGTTTACCGAGTATATAATTCACCATCTGAGCAGGCATTTCCAGCTCGTATTCAAACAGAAAAATAAATTGGACTCTTTTCATTTTAAGCACAGCTTTCCAAAAAAACGTGCTGGACGTTTGAAAGGTGCATTGGACGGTTCAATAAATTGCGCGTTTCCAAAATCATTTGGGACGTTTTCGAAAAGCAACTGCTTGCATCGTCAGCAAAGATCGAAGGAAGAGTGAAGGCGATGTTGAGCCTTGATACTTTAATTTAGATCACGTGTCATTTCGGTTCAGCTCCTTGATCCCGAGCACCTGCCTGGTCTTTGAGTTTGAAATTGATTTTCTGTTTGCAGATAAGTCGTCCAACATAAACGTTTGCAACAAGAACAAAATCATTGTTTAACAGCAAATGTTTTCAACTTTGTCTGAACCCCGCCCGTGACTGTGGTGAGAACCAAAACAGAAGCGTGATTCAAAGGAAAATTAATGAAGTTCCTTTGTACTTTTGGGCATCAAAGTCTGACCATTTCCTGCATGAATCAATGTGTAGCGAAAAGACAAGTGGGAATCCTCCCAGTTTTGTTCAAAAGTGTTTAAAAGCAATTCGAACGAGAAAATATTTAATATTGCGGTAAAGCGCATAAGTACATCATTCATTTTAACCTAATAAGAACATCGACATCGGTAGGGTTTGAAAATAACAACGTTCGGTTTGTGCTCCAGTAGGGCAGGTTTAAAATAATGTTTGATATAACACAGCTCATGAAAACATCGGCAAGTAACGTGCTGTGTGAACATATTACGGAAACCGACTACTCACAACTAATGGCACACCAGCCCCTTCACAAAAAAATTGCTCGAACTGTTGTTTTGATAAACCTTATTAGCATTAACACCATAACAATTTTCTAACGCGGTTCAAAATAATTTTTTATTGTGGTTTGTTGCAACTGCTCCCAGCACCAAGTGCATTATGTGGACGAACACGTTCACTTGAAATAAATGAAATTTATACTTACCAATATAGGAATAAATCTCTATGTCAATGCAATCAATTTCAGTGTTGTATATTCTTGTTAGAATTCCATCTATATTGTTGCCTTTAAAAACATCGAGCAATAAAAAGCGGTTGGACCAGGCCACACCCGCTGCATATTCTCCCGTGGCAATCATTCCATTGGAGCGCAAAGTCATAGTGTAAATTAATCGGGCAGTTTGGTCAATCGAAGAAAACGTATACACCTGTTCGGAAATAAATCAAGCGCATAATTTGGACACTCAATTTTATAACACGAAATATCTCTAGGAATTCGAATAGGACGTTCACACATGTATAAGGCCGGAGCAAGCGGTTCCAGGACCCTAGGCAAAATTCGTTTTTAGCGCCCATGTGTTTACTTAAGAAAACGCCATTTGGTTTTTCAAGGACCGCAAAAGCCGATATATTGGCTTTACAGCACGGTTTTTGCGATGACTTGCGAACCACTTTTCGCAACTTCGAGAACTAAGACATAGTAAGAAAGGTTGTTGAGCGATCTTTTTGATAAGCCCCCAAAACGGTAAGTGTTACATTTGAAATTTTTAGAAAAATGAAATTTTTTGTTAATTCGTAGGGAATATTTGGCGATTTTCGATTGCATTCAAGAATCGGCTTCACGTTTACCTGTTAGTATTTTCGAAGACGTTTTTTGCGTGGACTCCTTGCAAAAAATACAACTTTACACAAACACCGAAAACGTCAATATTCCTTGTTTTGCAGAGAACATTGTTTAGGCTTGAAAAATGCATTTTTTCCAAACTTGAAAAAATACGATTTTTCAGTTCTTACGCCAAAAGATTTGCCAATAGCCTTTTTTAGAGTGCATCATTCGAAAGAACGCGAAACATTCTACAAAAAAAGAGTCAACGTTTTTGATAAAGGTTTTGTCGACTTTTTGTGAAAGTTTTGTCAATATTTCAATTTTTAAATTGACATAACTGTATTCCTCCTTCAATTTTTACTCGAAAAGAGGTAGGATGTTGCAGGACGTGAACGTCAGCATGTTCTGCGAGTTTCACATTTTCTCGGGTGTTTCCAGCTGGAGATATGAGCACTGAAAGACCAAAAAGGAAAAAATCATCCCACAAAAGGAATTATTCACCCTGGACTCTTACAAAACGTGTTGAGGTTTGTTTGCTTACATTTTTTTAATTTTTGGCCATGTCTGACTTTTATATGCAGGACGAATTTTTTACCGTGTTTTGTTCTCTATCCACAGCTCGTGGAATAAAACCACTGTTTTTTTGGGTAAGGAAATATTGCGTTTGCCAGGCCTGACATCACAAATACGCCTAGACATAAAAAAAATGCACCATCAAAAAACCTTTCCTGCAATGTCTTAGATGTTGACGTAGTTTCAGTGATTTCGCGAGCTATTACAAAAATCGGGACTAAAAACCGATTTATCCGCTCCTGCAGTCCTGGAAGGGTCAATCAACCATCGCACGACATTGTTGCAAATGTGGCTACCGACTGCATTTACTAAAAGTTCCTTGCCTCTGCACATTTTAAAATTGCCAAATAGATTCCCTCTGCACATCTTAAAATCCTACATAAGGTCCATCAAGTGTCCTAGGCAAAGTCCATTCCAGTACCGCTCTCTCCCCAAATTTTTTTTCTACTGGACATATTCGGTAGATAAGGTCTTTTTTGCATCACGCTAATATTTTAAATAAGGGGTGTGCAACTGGTAGCCCGGGAGCTGAAGTTTTGCAGCCCGCGATAAGGTCCAGATTTTTAAGCAAGCATTACGGTTTTCAAAGGATATTGCCAATCTTCCGTGGGTGGCCAGCGAGTTTCTCACCCACTGAGCTTCACAAATGCAGCTATGACCCGTGGACCAATCTAGCTATGTGTATTAGCACGGCAGTGCTGTGTTACATTAATACCGAGTTTATTTGAAGACCAAGTTCATCACATATTATCTACACAAGTTCCAGGCGTTACAGCATTCGTATAAACCAAAAAGCTGGCATAGTCCTCAAATCATTGTTAAAGAACCCTTATTGCAACCTGGTATTGTAACAATCGACGACGTTGCACATGCACACCAAACCTCTGACGTTCGAAAACGCCACCAAGTTGATTATGGTGCGTACCAGTTGGAATCTGTTTCGTTAAATAAACTAAGGTGGTGCGTCGTGTATTCCAAAATTTGACTTTTTAACTAGGCTACAAACGCCAATGATGCTAAGTGGTGTTTCTTAACCTATCTACACAGGATGGCTCAAACATGAATTAGTGAAGGATTCGATATAAACCTACTCCAGCAAAAGCGGCGCAGCCATCAAAAATCAAGCAATGAAAAGAACAGAGATGGTAACCTTAAAATCGTGCCGTGAACTTGATAAACCGTGTGTTGCAGGGCATGCTGTGCTGGCCTTGACAGCACGCCGTTAAAATAGAGTTGTCAGTAAACTAAAAAAAAATCATTCCAATATCCAGCCCCCCTGTATAAAGTTTCTTATTCTACATATTATCACGTTGATCATTACGCATATTTTAGATGAATAAAATTTATACCAAACTACTACAGAGCTTTACCAAGTGCATGTGAAACTGAAATTAAAGGAAAATATTAACTCTTCTGCAGCAAATCTGAAATAATGTAGTACCTCTAACTTCTCATTAATTGAGTGAACGTGTCCAACACACTTTCATTACGTCAGTCATTTTTATTTGGTGTACGTTCGTCACTTTCTAAGCCACGCAGTTGTTATATGTGGTCCTTTTTGGCAGCCCCTTTGGCCCAGCGCCCTTTAATGGTAGTACCGGTGCTGCACAGGTGCAGTGCATAGAAATATCTCTTAAGTTTCTAGTAGTACGTTGTTTTTACAGTGTTGCAACTTAATTTACAAACAAGTTTCTTTGTTCAAAGTTTTCTGGTGAACATTGCTTTGTGTGTATGTAAAACAAAACCACGTTGGTGTAGCAGAACAAATATACGGGAATATGATTGTGGCTTTGTAAATCATGGAGAACAAATGTATCTTTGTGTGCTTTTAAAAAGATTCCGCAATGATGGAAATCAGTTAAATTGAAACAACAAAAATGAATTTGGGCTTCGCACCCGAGTCACGACAAGCAGAGCAAGTTAAGGGTTCGTTCGTGCGTTCTTATGTAATTCAGTTTGCTTAGATTGGTGACAACTAGTTTTGCTGCATTGTGTGTTGTTTAGGTAGATAAGAATTTTCACAACTACCTACATCAGGAAACATCAATGATTTCTGCCGCTGTTTTTACGTTCCACATTATAATATCAACAATGTTACCCGAAGAACGGCTTTGGTTTTCACAAGAAGCAGTTGATTCGTATTTAAAGTTATAGCTTTTCATAGGTTGTGAATCTCTATCCCTGTGCTTTGCATGTAAGTACGTGGTTTAACACAAGCATTTTCGAGATCAACCAACAAATTGTCCCACCTGAATGTTCACATCATCTCCAACTTTGGAATAAAACGTCTCCAAAGAAGTTGCCAATTGTGAGTCATAGCTTGTCAAGTTGCTTAACTGTAGCTCTGAAGTGTTATGCAGCGTCATCAAACACAGAATCTTTATGTTCAACTAAAACGGTCAATTTATGACAAAAACAAATCAATGCGTAATGTAGAAAAATCTCAAGCAGTCAGCACAAAACTCGATGCCCTTCGGCCCAAAAAATGTTAGCACTTAAAACCAAGCAGCATAAATATCTTATCCCAGTACAAAACTTAAATTTATTGGGAAATGATGAAAGATGAGGCCTTAAATTGCAAACTGAAACTTTTGCAACAAAATAAAAAATTAGCATGTTTGCAAATATACAAGTTGCGTCAACGTTTCGTCAAAAATCCTAGTCGCACAATTGGTATAGAGAATAGATTCATTGCAACGAAGTCTCATGCAGAAACCTTTCATGTTTATTGTTTCCAAATTCAGACATTTTTCCGTTACATCTCTAGTTCTTGCAGAAATGTGCAATATGTGGTTTTACAGCTGTGACTAGACTTCAGGAATAAGGACTGTTATTTAAAAAACGTAATTGAAAAGTTTAAATTTGCAGAAATGGCAAAAAATCAAGCAAAAAATGTTATTGAAGTCAATGCGCCACCTCCAGCCTTTTTGGAATTTTTATAGAATGAACGATAGTGGTTACCGGTGTGGAACAAAACCAATGAACTACTTCTTTTTATACTTTCCTTTACAACGTGGTTCTGTGTGCCAAGCGCTCTGATGTAATGCATTGCATGACGCATCAACTTCTTCCTTCTCGTTCACCACTGCCTGTGCCATCCGTTTCGTTGTTATCACACAGAAACTAAGTAAATGCTTCTACGTGTTGATTGAAGTCGCACCTAACTGAGCTCCAAATGGATGCAGAAATGCTTTGTCCCCTGTAAGTGATAAGTGCATTGCTTTTGTGTGACAAAATGACGGTTCATACAGTCAGTAGATCATACAGCATTGCGCAGAATATTGGATAATTCAGAAGCTATAGCATTTTTTAAAAGGAAAGTACTACACAAGCAAACGAATGAATATCAGCTGGCTATTTGGAGAAGACCGTAAAGTATCCCTAATCGATTGGGCATCTTCGTAACGTTTCCATCAGACTAAATGTTACATCAATAGCCTGCTGTTTCTCAGCGGCTTTTTAAGCAACGTTTTCCAACCAGCTACCTAAAAGCTGGTTGAGCATGCGCCACCAGAGCTGGTAGGCTGAAGAGAGCTGAATAGAGCAGAGAAAA
>JGI24158J21664_10008891_pt1 | contig 13399 bp, 8 predicted proteins | sample Ectturendosymbi3_FD_21664 | JGI IMG/M metagenome (IMG submission 21664) | reverse complement strand
GAAACATTGGTTCCTTTTTGCATCTGTCTCATTGGTGCCTAGGATTGCCTCTTCATATTTGTATGTTGTTTGGATACTCTTTACAACACTGTACAGTGAATGAAAAGATATTTACTTCGGGATTTCTGCAATGTCCAAATCAGCTTTGTCTCACCGGTTACGCCTTTCACTTGTCCTGAAGCACTGTTGAAAATTTTTCAAAATTTTGGACAAAAAAAAAGCTGGTGTAAATAAGGTACGTTCGACAATTATTTTTTTTTTTAATTTAAGGTTTTGAAACAGACACGAAGTCATTAGAGTACAAACACACACAGTGTACACAACACACACAGTGTACGCAACACACACAGTGTACACAACACACACAGTGTACGCAACACACACCGTGTACACAACACACACAGTGTACACAACACACACAGTGTACACAACACACACGGTGTACACAAGGCAGATTGATGAAAACAGTCAGGAGAGAACGTTTTATAACGCCCAAAACTATTGTTCGCTAACCCGTAACACTTGACACTTGGTACAACACCACTTCCATAGTAGGAGTAGGAGTCCAACACTTGTCAAGTCCAGGTAACGTACGAAAGTATTGTGGTATGCACACGTCCTCAAACAAACATTGTAATGTCCGAGCACTCAGTCGCAAAGTAAAATGCGGTTGTAGTGTTCGAAGAATAAGGACGAATACAAACAATCTGACTGCATCCAAGCGCGCAACAACACGTTGTTAGACTTTCTGCATGCTATTAAAAAAAATTCCAAAACACGTTTTTCATAGGTTTTTCAATGCCTTTCAAGTTTAAAAGTTGTTTTAAAAAACGATCTTCTATACCTAACATGCTACGACATAGAGAAAACGGTGCAATAATTCAGGAAAGTAGACTAAATTAGAATTACGATTTTTTAAAACGGGCATGTTCAGGAAATAAAGACTTGACTCACTCTCCAAACAACACCACATCTGCATTTGACACAAACCTTTTAAATCTTGACGGTGCGACTCATACGTACGCTGACAACATCCACTTGAAATCCACAGACAAATTAACTGCAATAGTTTTTGTTCTTATTTTTCAGCCATGTCTTTTTTGCTTTCGCACATGATTGGCCACCACAGCAAACCCAATATCATTCTCATTACACTTGAGATCATCTATATCTGTTCAATGTGGTTGTGATCCGTCTAATTTTTGTTTTCATAACGTCACATGTAGCTGTGCTATCTACATTTCCTAACACCAACATTATTCTTTTTAAACGATTTGTCGTTTGTCGAATATCCTAGGTGTTGACTGTATGCAGAGGTGAAAGTAAGCCGGAACGGCCCGGAACGCTGTTCCGGTAAAAGAATTGTTGCCGGTACGGCGTTCCAGTTAGAGTTTCAAGATTGCCAGTATAGACTCTGATAAATGTATCATAAAATCTTTTGGTAATTCTTATATTATCTTAATCTCGTGAATTTTGTTGCGTGTATTTTCGGCAGCGCTTTGTTTTATCGGTGTAGCCATGTGCGTTGATACCGAGTTGAATGAGTCAGGAAAGGTAAGCTTCGATTTCATAGATATGTTTCGTTTTGTGCACAGGCGCATTCAAAGTGTATGTGGAACAGCTGGTAGATTTTTCCAACAAGTGTGCATGTTTGTCAAACATTACGTCGAGTAAAACTGTTTTGTTGCATGAACTAAAACTAGCTTGTGGTAGTGCTTTTTTGTTAAGAAGCAGCCTATTTTTTCATGCAGTTTCGCTCAGCTCTCTAACATATATTGGTCCGATCTAAAAGCAGGGTTGCGGAGTCGGAGGTAAAATGTCCGACTTCGACTCCAACCCGACCTTTCACAAAATTTCCGACTCCTTAACACAAAGTGAATGAAGTTTGGCTGTCAAGATTAGTAGAAATCGTGGTACACAGCAAAGATTATCTGTCTAAATAAAAGTTTCATAAGAAATAGTACTATTTCAACAGGAATTCCCAACTCAGAAGTGTGGTGCAAAAAATGATCCAATTGGATTTCCGGAATCGGAGTCGGATAAAAAAATCCGACTCCGACTCCTACTGTTGTTAGGAATCCGACTCCACCAAAAAACTTCATACACCTTACGACTCCGCAATTCTGGATCAAAGTATCAAGAATGTAGATGACTATCTCTCTCCTTGAGTTTTACTCAGTGTCGGACAAACGTAACGTTAAGCCACAGTGCGTGTTATGCCACAAGGTGCTCAGCAATGAAACTATCTAAACTGAAGCGCCATTCAGATGGGAAGCACCCAAAACGTAAAGAGAAAGACTTGTCTTTATCCAAAGAAAATAATTTCCAAAACACAACCGTGAATTGCGAGACTTGCTAGATTTCAAGGATTACTTTCCAAATTGTGCACAACCAGTTTTGTCAAAAATTAAACGCTAATGGCGGATGTCTTGAACGATTTAAAGAACTTGTCAGAAACACTACAAAACCGAAATATCACACAGCCAAAAACCCAAAGCTTTCTAACTGTTATACAAAAAGAATAGAAAGCCTTATTGTTTCTCCGGGAGAGCATTATATTTTAGCTCAACATGGAGAAGAAGCAGTGTCGTTTCAGGAAGTACAGTTGAGTGAAGGTAGAGGCCCAATCAACAACCAGGCTAAGCTCATTCGAGCTGCAGCTGACAGAATGAAACAAAGGCTCTTCACTACGGTATCAGACAGAGCAAAGGCTAGCGTTGTTGCAACTCGCCAAGTGATGTACATCATGTACAAAATCTTGTTGGTCAAATGGCTGTTTTTAATCCACACATACATAAAAATCTCGATTTGGCGAAGACAAAGTAAAACGTTTATGCATCACCTTTCATCTCAACAACCAAGAAATTCGTTTTGGTTTTACTGAATACAAGTCAAGTGGTGGAAGAAGCATTTCTAATAAATTTAACCAGCTGCTTGTGGCAGTTGACACTCTATCACCAAGCAATGCCGACTGTGAGCGAGGGTTTAGCGCAATGAGCAATATTATTAGTGATAGAAGAAGTCTCATAACTAAAAGCAATGGCGCCAACCTGCTCTTTATCAGCACTGTGGGACCTCCGAGCCAAGCATGGGATCCAGATCCATTCGCCAAAACAGGGCTTGGAAAAGGAAGAGCAGGTCACCCAACAAGTGGTATGGCTCGTCAAAAACGGAAAGAGGATGATTAATTATGAACCTTTGTGGAAAGCTTTTAAGTAATTTTCTATATTTGTGTTGTTGTGTTGTGCTATTAATCCTCTTGACATCAGGGGCAGATCCAGCCAGCAAGTTTAGGGAGGGGGCGATTTCAGTTATATTTGGTAATCAAGTCTCATTACGGGTTCTCTACTGTAAGAGAGATGAAGTATAGCCTACTTGACAACACTGCTGTGACAAAACAACTAACGCAAAATAGCCTCATATCGCGAATGCTGTTTTCCGAATTGTTCAAAATTATGGCGGTCACCCGAATCGCCGCCCTTGGATCCGTCCCTGCTTGACGTGTGGAAAAACGGCGGAGATATTACATTTAGACAACTCAAGCTGCATTGCCTTACCCACTTTCGGAAATACTGCAAGTTGCCGTACGTAGCCTATAAAAAATTTTGATTCATTTTGAAATGGTTATTTTGAAACTGTACAGTACGTTATCTTGTGTTTTTAAGATGTACAATACAGGGTGGGCTAAAGTGGACGTGTTCTTGATTAATTTTTTGCAATTATGGCTGAAATTTCGAGACGGTATTGACAAATACTGGATCGTTCCGGTATGAAAATTATTTTACTTTTATCACTGGCTGTATGTATAAATTTTAATCATACATGTAACGCACGCATCTTTATTTGATTTGACATCTAAACAGAACATCCTGGAAATTCGGTGATGGGACTTGTGGTGGTGCATGTTGTTGTCATTAATAGATTTATTTGAGTTTGCTCGAAAAAAGTTGGATGGTGACTGTGAAATTTTAGCAATAATGCATGCAAAATGATCAAGCTAACCGGTTGCAAGATCTACTATTTGCCATTTAGCAACCAATTGTAAGTCTACGATGAAACATGTAGTAAAAATAGACTTTCAAAATAGAGCTTACATCAGTAGTCTGTATTTTGTGCAACGATTCCGCGGACGTCTGTCGACGCAGTAAATGTTCCCGATTGCTTCCATGTTGCCTGTGCTATGCAACTGGAACAATTCATCGGAGAACGCTGTTTCTGACTCATGATCTCATTGAAATTTTGCGGTTGCTTTCAGTTGACTGGGTTCAGTTGACCGAGTTGTGCTGTGAAGCAGCTCTGAAGATTAGAAACAAAGACGAAATTGGAGATAAAGGTTCTGCAAGAATTGATCAGCTGCTCCAATTATATTGAATTTGTAAAAAATCAAACTTTGTTTTAGTTAATGGAAATAATAGATTATACAAAAACTACAACCTGATTCAAACCCTGTTCGATTTATTTCCACTTGATGAAATGCGCATACGTCACAGTTCGTAGTAAGACAAATAGTACGGTCGGAAACTATCAGAGCATGACTTCCTACATTCCTACCGTACCGCATCATGTGCAGTCTTGAGCAGTGCACTAACAGCGAACCAAATGCCGAAGAAAGTCACAAAAGTATTGATCATATACCCTGCAAGTAAGCAAATGCGAAATCGGCTTAAGGTGAATTTAAGCGTAAAGCTCAAAACCCATGAAAAATAATTTTGATCCGTTCATATTCGCCTGAGGTCCTTTAAAGCGCCTACTGTTCTTCAGGAATCGAGACAGTGTTGTGAAGATAACTACTGTTGGTTTAGAGTTTTATTTCTGATAGCAGAATAATGTGGTTGATTACAAATTTTTTCATCAAGTAAAGTATTTTTTAGTGTTAGAAGTAAATTTCGCACTGCAGGCGAAGCGTTTTTGTAGACCCACGACTACACTAACGAAAGGACGTCATGATGTTTAATGGCTGTGACCAAGGCGAAACATACAGCGTAATGAGGTAGAAGATTGATTTGATAAGTGTAAGTGCCAAATATTGCGTTTCTTGCCATGGTAATTTCGGTGATGCGGCTTTTAAATGCTGCAAAACTAGAAGATAATTTGATGTATTGTTATAGGAGTTCCAGAAGCCGGTAGCTTTGTGAAAAATGAAGTATGAACTAGCGAACGTTTGGAGAGGGGTAGCTGAAAATTTTGGCATGACGAAATGAGTAGGCTGAGATTTCTCCTAGAGTAAGTGGCAGAAAAGAGTGGAGGGCAGGAGAGGTAAGACCAGTTTATATTTTACAAACGAACAAGAGCGTATGTAATTCTCTCCTGTAAGATGACGGAATGAAGTTGATATCTGAAAGGACAGCGGCGTTACGTGATGCACTAATTCAGGGTTTTTTAAGGTGTTCTGGGGACCCGATTCGGGTCCCTAGAATTAAAAAGTGGGTCCCTAGAATCAGAGAAAATCATTATCGGGTCCCTAGAATCAAAGAAAATCGGGTCCCTATAATCACAGAAATCGGCTCCTTACAGGTTCATATTAGGTACCTAACATTTTCCTTAAAAAAAACTGCACTAATTACAACTTAGTATTTGATTTGGCAGCCTTTGTATGCATGTGCTTTGGGAGCAAGCTATCCAAAGTTGAGAGGTTGACGAAAATCGCATTTCCTTTGTCTAAGAATGGGAGAACGCAAGAAACATAAAATGTGTAGAGGATGTTTCATGGAACGAGGTGTTAAATTTGGTTTATGCGGTTAAGTCTAAGTGTGCTGGTCTTTTGTTTAATCGACAAAATATGATGATGCCATGATAAGGTTCGATGAAATGTGAGACCTAAATTTTTGTATGAATCGGTTTCACTGAGGTCAACACTGTTATATGTAAGAACAGGGTGTGAGATATGAGGTTTGCAAATTTAAGACTTTGGTCTTTGCTGGTTTAAAATTTACATTCCATAGATTTGACCACTTGGATAAAGTGTGCAAATCACGAGGTAAAACCTGATGGAAATGAAGTGGACAACCAAAAGAGAACAATAAAAGCAGTGTCGTCAGCGAACAATGAGATTGAGGATTCAGTAGATTCGGCAAATCATTTGATTTAATATAATTTATCTGTTTATGACCAGGCACGAAGTCCTTAGTATGAACACACACACTCTGCAGAACGCAGGTCGATAAAAACATTTGCTGGAAACAATAAGGGACCAAGGACAAACCCCTGTGGTACCCCGCAAATTGTGTAGCAGACGTTTGAATAACTATTGTTAATTCTCAATATTTGGCTTCTACCACTCAGGTAGGATGACAAAAGCTATTGCTAACTGTTCCAAATTATAGATCAATCCAGAGTGAATTAGGCTACTCGATCAAAGACTTTGGAAATATGGAAATATCCATAAAGACGATCCTTAAAGACAAGCCGCTATCACAGGCAGTACAAAGTTTATGTGTGGTTTCTGAGAGTATTGTGACTGTGGAACGTTTTTTACGGAAACATGAATTACGTTTGGACAACAGTTTGTTCATCTCGAGGTATGAATAAATATGACGGTGAATAATTCGCTGGAATATTTCAGACAAGGAGAGGATAGTCACAGGCCTATATTTTGCGACGGGAGAATGGGAACTTATTTTGTGGATGGGAACGACAGTGGCTAATTTCCAAACGGCAAGGTATTGTGCAGTGGAGATAATAAAGTCAAAGAGTAGACTGAACGGTACAGTTAGGGGGTCACAACATAATCTAAGTAAGCAGTTTGGTAGACTAAAGGAGATTTGATCTTCAGAACATGAAATATATCTAATGGTTTGGATTTGGATGGATCAAGACCCTTAAGAACATGAAAGATATCTAACGGGTTAATGTATATTGGGGGGATGCGCGCATCCGTTTTAGGAGCGAATGGGGTGAAGCAATATGTCGATATTTGGAAGGGTAGATACAAACGCAAAGAAATTGTTAAACATGTGGCTTCCATCGTAGTCTGGCTGAAGGGCAATGCCATTAGATCAAAGACGAAAAGACCTATCTGTAGATGCTGCTTCTACAATGTAGTGTAGATGGTTGCCAGTTCACGATTTTTCCAAAAGTTAGGGTTGCTTTGACAGAGCGGGTGCAGTCGTTTGTTGATATGTTTAGAACTGCGATTTTTGGCAGCCTGGATTTTTTGCTTGACCAGATTGCGTATTTAGTTGTAAAGCTGCTTATGCTCGGGTTAATGCGATTTATGTCAGCGCTTGCATATAGCCTATGACGTTTTCGGAGAAGTAGGAAAATGTTACGGTTAGGTTTTCGTTTTTGTTGTGTTGGTTTGGTTGGGATAAAGCCTTAGCGTTCTAATTGATGATGTCTGGGCATTGTTAACAACGGTCGAGTTGGCTATTATGAAGTCTCAGGGAACTGAGAAAAGAGCGTTAGTCAGCCCTTCGTCGTCGGCATTTGGGTCATAGGCGTAGCCAGGGGGGCCAAAGGGGTCATGGTTCCCCCAAAGTTTTAGAAAATATAGTCATTTTGTGCTTTGAGAGTCGTTTTTCTAAACAAAATAGTGTTGTTCGCCTAAAATCAAACATTTTGGCCCCCAAAAATTTCCCCCCCCCCAAAATTTCTGGGCTGGCTACGCCACTGATCTGAGTGGTCAAAGATCAAAGACATGCGTTTTATAATAAAAATAACGGCCAAAGAAAACAACATAAACGACATTTTGCAAACGCTTCGGTAAGTCCTACTACCATCACCAGTGCATTTGCAATTGAACTGCAGTGATCTTGCTGCAAGTTCTTATGGTCAGTCAGGAAAAAATTTGTAACAGAGCTTCATGCCTCACCCATGACGTCACGCGCCATCACCATCGGGACGTATCCAGCTGAAACGTCTGCAAAATGTCGTTTATACCGTTTTCTTTGGCCGTTATTTTCATTATAAGGCTATTCAGCACTTCTGCATTTCGTGTGATACCTCTGCGTGTAACACCATACCTCTGCGAAAATTATACAGTGGTCTAGACTTGTGGGAGGAGGTAAAACGGCACTATTAGATATTTCCTCTGGCTTAGTTGCTGAAAAACAATCTCTGATATTCCCTCAACGTTTAGGCTCGCATATCAAATGTTGTAGTACAAAGGAAGATAGGATACAAGATAACCACGATTGTCGGTGAGGAGTTCTCTGGGGTGACAGGTCGTTAAAATCACCGGCTAGTGATAAGTGAGTATTCGACAAGGTGGTTAAAGCAGAGCAAAATGATTCGCAGTAATATTGTTTAGACTGGGTATCAAGCTGTGGTGGTTGATAGCAAACCGCTGTGAGAATAGAGATGTTTTTGGAGTTCGACATTCGAGCCACAGTATTTCAGTGCCGTCACATTCTAAATCCAGTCTACGCTGACGAAAATGTTGCACTTGGCGTAGGCCAAAACTGCGCTTCCATGGCGATCCGGTCAAGTCGGAATGGAAAAAAAAAACGGGAAGACGTAGAAGGATTTGTTGCAGAAAATTCTAGCCAAGTTTCGGTAACACAAATAATATCGAACCCATATAAATCTGTAATTGCACTCAATGCCACGAGCTTTAGTGACGAGTTATAAGCGAAAATCCTGCGAGCATTCAAATGGCAGATTGTTAGAGACTTAGACGCTAGCTCAGCGTCAGCAGAGTCTGCAGCCTGTGTCGACAATTTTCCACTGGATTCGCTTTCGTTGCTTGTAGAGTTTGCAGTGTTGAGGAGAGTACGTCGTTGACTTTGCATTACCAACGGAAGGTGCTTTGTTATGCTGCATTTAAACTGTCTGGCATGAGGAGCTAGGTTGAGGATGGAGTTCCGGTCTTTGGTCAGGAATTTCACAACAATGGGTGGTGCAATAACAGAAGTGGATGAAGCGATAGCAGAGGTTTTCCGTGGAAGGCGATGAGCGTTCGAGAATTTGATTCGATCGAGGTTTGAAGCAGCAAAGTGCAATTTTTCGGAAATAAATGTACGAATAATCTTTTCAGAAGTCTCAACAGTTTCACTTTTTTCTATCATAGCAACAATAAAGATCCCCCACTCGACCAGGTTCACTCTATCGCTTCTTGTGCGTAGTTGCATTTTTGTAGCACTTCCTGACAGCGCGCTTTAGGCATGTAACGTGATGCGCTGTTACAATATACTAGGAAAGTCATGGAACAGTAAGTTAAATTCCTTTGAACTCAGTTCATGGATGATTACTGCTTTGCCATTCTCGGTTGCTTGTAGTTGGAGTTCAGTTTCTAGACTCACCAGCCTATGCTATAGTTTCTCGATTTTCTCGTGAGCAACCTCTAAGGTTGTTTTGACAGCAGTGATACGTAGATTCAGTCTATAGACTCAACCTGTGCAAGGCGCGGCTCGACAGCTTGAAGCAATTGGAATACCTTATTCAGCGTGGGTTCAGCTTGTATATTCTGCGCAACAGGGTTTCTTCAATGCCTGAAGTTGACATTCTGCATGACGCTGCAAGCGACTGCTCTTACGAGGAGCTCCTTACTGCTCGGCTGCCATGACAGAATGGCCACACTAGTGAAATGGGGTGTTTGCTGTCAGGGTTGTGGAACCGGAGTCCAAGAAATTTTGGATGGCTGCAGATGGAGTCAAAAACTTTTAGACGATGGAGACGGAGCTGGGGCCTGAAATTTGGTTTCTAGTCCCACAGATATAGTTTGTTGGGCAAGCGAGTTGTACAAATATAATACAATGGATTTCAGTTTGGAGCCAAAATCTTCCAGATGTTGGAGCCGGAGCCAAAGTCAACAATTTAGATGCCTGGAGCGTGAGCCCAGGAGCCTAAAATTTGAGTTCCGGCTCCACAGCCCTGCTTGCTGTTCATTCCCTTTGCTGTAACGAACTGAGCAAAATAAACGAAAATTTTGAGTATTGTTGCGATCGGAAATCCCGAGCGGCATGTGCGCATAGCTTCGCACTGTGGCAGCAAGCAACAATAGAGATCATGCGTCGCAATCTCTCTCATTATTGCTTGCTCGCGCCACGCATATATGTTTTTGTTCTTCGCCCACATCCTGTTCGTGGTGAATAACACAATCAACGCAACGCCACCGGGGAGGTTACAGCAGTTTGTAACTATCTGATATTTACCTTAATCGTCATTCAGTTCAGCTGGACACTGCCAGAGCAGGATGTGCCGTGGGAATTATGGCTGTGAAATACCTATTGTTTGCTGTTGATTTGTGTATGTTTGTTTCCAGCCTTGGTGGTCTCCAATACCTTTACTATTTGCTGTGGCTGTGCTACTGAAAGCAAAGTAATTTTCAACAACAACAAAGCAGTTTGTGTAGTTTTTTTGTTTCAGAAAAAGTATGAAAAGCCTGTAGCACTAGATGTTTTTTCTCTGAATAATGTTCATTGTGATTTGCAGAACAAGTGAAAGAATATCATGTTATGCTACTGCCGCTCTGAGAGATCACAATATTGTTCTGAGACAAACTAAGTTGTTGTATTATGAAACATAAAAGGCTAACAAACTGAAACAATTTTGGCTATTGCTCCACTCCATAAAGTTTATTCTATTCTATTCAGTTTATTCGGGAAACATCAGGAATACAGTTGGGTGGGAACGCGAGGGAAAGGCGTTCTCACACCTTTTTGGAGCTGGAACGCGTTCCCACACCTTTTTGCACTATAGCAACGTAACAACATTACTTGGAGATCTAAATTTTTCATTTCAATTGCTTTGTGTAGCGGATTGCGAGAACTGAAGGAGCTTTTGGGGGCATCTGAGCAATATTTGGTGATAAAGAGTGTGGAGTTTGGCTTTAACCTAAATTAGAGGTATAGTGGGGTAGAATCGGTGTTCCCACAACTCTTTTTTAGAACTAAACCTCTGGGAAACAGACACATACAAAAAAAGAATTCACAAAAATAATCAAGACAAGATTAACAAGCAAACACGCAGAAAAAACACAATCATGTTTGCAGTTTCCCGGGGGTACCTACTACAACCAGGTGGTTTTATAGTTAAATACCCCATTAGCCCAATGGTTAGATAGTGTTATATTAATAAGGTCCATGAGGTCTGTATCATGAGTGAGGGTTATGATAATGAGGAATGCTTAAACATGTTGGCAATTAGGTAGGGGACACGGGGACGTCTTCCCCCACTTTCTTCATGTTAGGTTTTCATGTTAGATGTTGCACATAGACAAGTTGATGTTGAAACAGAACTTGGTGTGGTATCATTGATTCTGATCTTTTTATAAATTTTAGCTTTGATAAAATGATTTTTAGCATTTTGCAAGGTTCTAGAGACCGCGAAATGAAGGTAAACTGATGTAGCTCTGTCCGACATTTTACCCTATGTGTGGTACACGCAAGGGTGTAGTGAGCTGGCAACTGCGTTCTCAAACCTTTTCTACACCTTTCTGCACTATAGTAACGTTACTCAGGGACGGATTTAGGGATCGTGGGGCGCTAGGCCAGCTTAGCTTTTGGGGCCTCACGCAAGTGTGACCTATTTGGCTGTTTGTCTGAAAAGCGTGAAAGCATGCCCCTCTTATGTGTTGTGCGTCCCCTCAAAAATCTATCGTTTGTTGTGCCAAGTTTGGTTCTACAATTGCGTTAGATCTTCAACAGAAATTAAAGCCTTTCCTACATTCTTTTTAAGATCAAATGGCATTGCGATCTTTTCTTGGAAATTATGGCTCTTTCGTGTAGTTCAGAAGTTTTCTTCGTTAAATTGCAGTGATTTCTAGCGTTTTTTTGTAGGTTTGTTTTTCGGATATATACACTTTGATTCCAGACCGTGTTACCGCCGTCGAAAATATCGTCTAGCTGTCGATCTGATCACCTGTACGAAAAAATTTTTATAGTAACAGTAACCACACTTTTTTATGAAACAAATAAACGCAATCCATTAAATGGACAGAGGGCTTATTTATGCGGTTTTGAAGTTGTCATTTTCTAAGCAATACAAAATTGTTTCAATCCTCTATGGCATGGAGTCTATTTTCGTTTCCGGGGACCAAGGATATTTTAAATTAGGGGTCCTTCTGGAAGGTTCGCGACCACTGATGTCATCCAAATTAGCACCACACGTGTTCGTTACTTTCACTGAACAAGTTGTTCCAATTCATAAACATGAATTTATTCTGAATTCCGTCGATGTCAGCAACAAAAAAGTTACAATGAAACTAACGAAAAATGCAGCGGTGAAGTTATTTGACCACACTCCCATTACATATTTACTGAGTGCCCTGTGCAATTGCGTAGCAGTTACATGGCAACAAACGTTCACTTCAAGTTGCGGTAGTAGGCGTTTAGCCGCATGTGACTTTTGAAGACATCTGTGGCACGTCATGCAGCGAGACAGTGACTGCTGATTGCAGTAATTCACGTACTTTTATACGATGTGAAAAGAAACCTTGCTGTCAACGAAGCACACTTTTGGAACTGTTGCCGTAATATGGTCATTTTCGTTGTGGTGTAGAAAGGGTAAAGTCATNTGTGAACGCCCATTTGCATTGTATCGTCAGAAACCTGAAATGGGCAAGCAAAATATCGACTTGGCCGATCAATGGAAAAATTTCTGTGAACGCCTATGCCTGTGTTGTTCACGTTTATAATGTAACATCTGCTTTGTATTGTGCTATAAATAACCATCTTTGTGTTATTCGAGTATCTTTGATGGCAACCTCTCTGTTAGCATGTCGTTGAATGTGCGATTCGCCACGAACCAGATGTGCATGAAGACTTACACCCACATATATGTGGCGCGAACATGCGAAGACCATACATATGTAATGTATGTCAATTTTTGGGAACTAATTATTGCATTCCCAAACGGTGGCAAATGGGCCCCCTAGAGCAAAGTTTGCCCCCCTGACTCAAACCTCTAGTTACGCCACTGATTACCAACTATTGTTTTCTTAACACTGCATACAAAGTGATCATCGGGGTTGGTTGACTAGATGACCACCATGATCCTTCGCCAATCCTGTATGCCACGGAATGGGGCGTTCCTGTGCCGCCGTTTCGGCGATGGAATGTGAAATGTGTTTTCCTTTGGACTGTCACCAAAGTGCAAACATTCGCCCTGCCGTCGTCTGGGAAGCGTGTAAGCGCAAGAGTCAGTCTAGCACTTGTCCCAGATCCATAGGCGTACGAGGCGGGGGGGGGCCGCCCCCCCGGGCTTGAAAAATTTCAGGGCAAACTCTGTTTTCAGGGCAAGCGCTAGTTGCCCAAAAATCCTGAATGACAAAAATCTTTAAATACAGTGAAAATTTTCAGGGCAACTCTGTTTTTCAGGACAAGCGCAAGTTGCTCAAAAATCTTGAATAATAAAAAATTCATATTCAGTACAGTGAAATCAGGGCACCCTCTGTTTTTCAGGGCAAGCGCAAGTTACTCAAAAATCCTGAATGTAAAAAGTATATTCAATACAGTGAAAA
>JGI24158J21664_10008889_pt1 | contig 13400 bp, 8 predicted proteins | sample Ectturendosymbi3_FD_21664 | JGI IMG/M metagenome (IMG submission 21664) | reverse complement strand
GATAACATCTCTGCATGCAGAGATAGCTATCTCTGCCAGAGATAGCAGTTTTTGTGCTAAATCTGTCAGATATAATATTTTTACAAACGTCGCCCCATAAAATCAGTTGTAATATTTCTTTTGCTCTGTCAGTAATTTCAAGTGAAAACGTTTTTTCAACAGGCAAACAGCATAAGCAATATATCCCAAGTTAAAAGCAAGATGAATGCAAAAAATAAACTACATGCATTACGAACTGATTTCACACATTTCCCCTTTCAGCATTCATATTTATCTAATACCTCAAACAGATTGATCTTCCCACGACCCATAGCTTCCTGTTATCTTTGCCAACCATTGCTAAATACATTGTGGACAGCTTAGTTGTTAGCAATTGCTTCGGTAAGCTGGCAGTTGTGTAGGTAACGTTGCTGAACCCACAGTGATTGTAAGCATTTTTAGTATAGTCTAGTAATAAATTATTCAGGAAAATTAAGTAGATCAGTGGCGCAACTATAGGTTTCAGCCAGGATGGAAAACATGGCCCACTGGCCACCGCATGCAGGGGGCCCACTAGCCAACACTCAGACAAAAGTTGAGAAATGAAAGTGTATGTGGATGTGGATTTCTACACTAAAACCAGATATCACCGGAAAACAGACCAAATAACTTCCGAAAAAAAAATAACAACAAACTACTGAAAACCAAAAGAATACTGAATACCGTATAATAAGCTAAATGGGGGCCTGGTTTTTATATTTAGCTTGCCAGGGGAAGATTTGCAACCTTTCACCACCGTCAGTTACGCTTACACCACTGTTGTACACCTGTGTTAGATCCTTTCACTGTACAAGAATAGAATAGCCGGTTTCCAAGGTATACAATCATGTAAAATCGTATTCGGGCTACGAATTTACATGACTGTATATATACTTGCAATTATTTACGACTGAAAGAGGAATTGGGCAGCACCGGATTTAGGGGATCCAAGGGGCCCGGTCCCAGGACTCCCCACCAAAGTGGGCACCCCACCAGTGTTCATGTGCTTAGGCATATGTGAAACATGTGCGTTCCGCTTAGCGAACCCGCAACCACTAAACCGCTTTAACAAAATACAACATTTTCAAAACCTGACGTGCTGGAAAATTTTCAAAAATTTTGATTTCAGGTTAGAAATGAGCAAACTGAAATTATTCTAGTAGTGCAATTGTCACTGGACAGCCCCAAAAACTTGTTAACAAGTGTTATTGTGTATGAGGAGGCTCTAACTTGCGGATCCTTTACCTTTAAGGACCCACCGTTGGGAAACACTGTTCTAACGTAAAACTCCTTAAATACATTTTTGTCGCAACTAAAATAAAAATAACGACAAATTGTGTAAGTTTTTCCAGATATTTTTGTAAATGTTATATTTTAGTCTTATCGTTCAAAATCTTTTATATTTTTCACTGATGTATTTTTGCTTTTTGTTAAAACTCACAAATAAAATTAATTGAGGCTATTCCAATATATTGTTTTCCTTCCTTTCTTATTTAGAAAGATAGTCTCAAAAGACATGAGTGATCATAGCTTACTCGACGAAGAACTACGTCTTATTTGGGCAAGGGGTCAAACGCCGACAACCTTTCATCACAAACCCTTCAGCGGGCTGGAAATGTGCGAAGCGTCAGATTACGGCTACTACAGGTAGAGTTACAGCATGGCTGTATCCTGCCGTTATCAATTCATGCTTTTCCTAGTAAAATTTGTCACCAAGTTTTTTCGATGAAGCTGAATATGCAGTTTGAGGCACTTCCTAGGCAGAGCAGCATTTTATTCGATCTAAGCAACAAACAAACCTTTGATGAGTTCAGAAGATGTCAGAAACGTTTTAGAAATTAAATTACCTTAAATATGATGTTTTGAGCACATGATGCAGAAAATATCATGTATAAGTTAAATCATTTAATAACGTCTTAAGCGTTATTTGCATTAAATACGGGATGACGTTTTGAACTTTATTTCATTTTTCGCTTTTGCAAAACATCTTTAAAAACTGGTGTCAGGCCCGGAGACTTTGCGAATTTACAATCACTATGAACCAAAACGTAGCACAGTGTTTTTTCAACAATTTTCCTGGAGTGACCCACTATCGCTCCAGTGATGACACCGTGACCCAATCACATTTTCTCATAAAATAATATTAAGCATAGAATACATTTAATTTTTCACCTCATTTTGATTTGCGGATAAAGAACATACAGCGATTGTAATAATCTGAAAAAGAGTGAAAGAGTAAGACAAATATGTAAGAGTTTTAGTCGTAGTACAGTTTTGTATACAAAAATGTTGTAAGATTACAGAAAAAAATTGATTCTTTGATCCAAGCAACTGTCAAATCTAACATGCGAAAAATGTTTGATATTATTTCGTTTTGACTAGTAGATTTTCAGTGAATTACCTCACAGGTCATGACCCATAAAAAATAGCCACTTCTTTACTAGGGTTTGCCAAATAATTGAGAGCGTACTAGCACGTCTTTGTGAGAATTCACTTCCCCATACATTTTATGAATCGGTCTACTTGGAACTTACCACAACAAAATTCAGCGTTGCTAAACATCACAGCAAACGTGTTGGCGCCGCCCTTGCGTGTGCTCTGTGCTAGCGCCACATATCTATGCTTGTGTCCCTTCGTAACCGTGCTTGCGTCAGTTATGCGTATGGTTTTTTTGTTACTGTCACATACCTACGCTCGTTTTCTTTCATGTATCTGTGTGCTCCTTGTTGGTGCCATGTGTGCTTAAAGTTCTACTCCGTTGCGTGTAGGTGCGAAAACGTTAAACAATTCATGCATTGTTGATCATAAAACTGTGTTTGCACTTTCAAAGCACAAACTTTTTGAAGATTTCTTGTATAGATAAATTTGATTGTGCTTGAACATTGATTGAGCAAAACTAATTTTTGTGTCTCTAAGTTACTTAGCGGTCGATCAAAGTCCGAAGAAAGCGTAAAATTTGTGCCATTTAAAGGCATGTNANATTTTAATAAACAGTTATCAGAAACATTTAAACAAACAGCCGCATGTATTTTAGAATCAACGAATTGAAGTATCATGGCACTNAAGCATCACAGAGAGGAACTTTGCTTTTCAACGTATTTGGTAAGTAAACACTGAATCGATTTAATTTTTGGGTATATCAAACATATCAAACTGAAGCAACTTGCAAAAATTTGGAAATATTTTACTTGATTTTGACGAGCTCGTATGTAAATGAAATGCTTCTTATGAACCCAAAACAGCAGAATCAGAAAACAAGCTGAAAAAAATTATTGCAAGAACTAAGGATAAAAGTTTATTTATGCCATTCTGTCTAATAAAAACGTGTTGGATTGTGTACCAAAGCAGGGACCGAGTTTCAGGGGGGAACATGTTCCACAATTTTTGGACAAGGGGGACACAATATCTTTTGTCCCCCCAATATTTTGTGATAAAACATAATGTAGTGGTACTAAAATATTGTAGTGGCAAAATTTAAATACTATCCCGATGTACATGACAAACAACGATATGATTTAGGCGTACTTTTGTACTTTTGGGTCATTGCAGGGCCCAGACATGCCAGTTAATGAAATCTCAGAGATACATGTTCATAAATTCTACTTTTAATGAGTTGTTTGTTTTATAAAGAATAATTGAAGTGTTGTGTTTGTTTTGTCTACTTTGACAAAGAACTCTTCAAGTGTTAATACTAAAGTTTTGTGTACTTGACAAAGAAGCAGATACCTAGTAATCATTGTCAAGTACCGGTACTAGCACAGTAGCAACTGCCAGAACACCATGGGCGTAGCCAGGGGGGCACTTGGACCATGGTCCCCATAACATGCATACGCCATATCACACAAAGTTTGTTCCTCCGAAGTTTTTTTAGCGAACTCCGNCCCTGTATACCAAAGCGTGCTGTTGAGAAGATCTAATCTAACCACTTCAAGTAATTACACTTTTCTACTATGGTGAGTTTGAGTTACTTTGTGAATGTGAGTCACGTACAATTGGCGTGCCTCTGTCGATTGCAACGTGTGCGTTTGGTTTGATATCAATTCAACGCCTTGTAATTGGTCCTCACTGTTCAAAGTGTTAATCGGTATGGGATTCGGTTTTTATCGCTGAGGCGTGCGGACGTGCTTTGTTGATGTAAGTTACGAAGATTGAATCTAGCTGTTTGCTATAGTGCAGAACTGCTCTGTTATGTTTCTACATTTTCCATTGCTTGATCATTGTAGGTCCATAGTCTAACTTTTATGGATAACCTAGATAGTACTTTGCCATAGATCCTAATCGCGTGTTGAATAGTCATTCACGGTGCCTTTGGCATATTCAGATGGATGGTTGTCGGGATCACCAGATTTTTTAAGGAATTTCCAGAAAAGACCTCCTGAAAGATGCAAAAGAAAAGCTTCCAGACCAATGATAGACCACTTGTCTCGTGACGCGAACAATGCGACTAAAGTTCAGCCGGTTGTTTTGCAGAGTATGATAGAGAAAAACTTGCATCCTCGATACCAGTTGTAATAAACAAAAAAACTAGGCAAAACTCTGCTTCTTTAGAGCCCTTTTTTGGCCTTCTAGCATTTGTGATTGGCAAGCTACGGCCAAAAAACGATAATTACGTAATTACGTAATTAATTTCATTATCAGAAAGAACACGAAATTCTGCATCTTATGATGTCTTCATTGACTCTCTAGCGCGATCGGTCGGCGAGTTATGATAGAAACTGCCTCGAGCCATTACAGCGGCTTTAGCGGTCCTTAAAGTTGCGCAAGTACGGTTGTAATCAAGTGAAATCTTTTAGGTGTTTGCATCACAACCAGCATAAAACAGCTTCAATTACATATATCAAAATTCGATACGTCTATTTGTTCATTAGGCAGCTTTCGTTTTTGCATCGATATCCGCGAACTCGGTCTTATATTTCGATACAAAATCAACTTTCAGTGACCATCAATTTTCAGTTTATCATAACATTGCTGTCTTTCGTTGGTTCTATCTTTTGGTTCGGACGCTTTGAATTTGCAAATTTGGTAAATGTTTTGGCAGAATATGTCAACGTTTTTAAAAATTGTTACCGAGCTAAAGGCAGGCCAAAATATTTTTGAGAGAAATTGGGTGCTTCACTTTTCCTCAATTTTTTTCAATTTTTGCTGAAAAACAAACACTAAAACATTGTGCAAAAGCTCGGATTAAAAACACACTACTATTCAGTAAATCTTAAGTGCAGACAATCCAGATGATGCAGCAGATGGGGATAACGAAGGTTTGTTTCGTCATCCTGATGACTGTGTTAAAGACGAATGTGAATACAAATTGCATTGGAGATACAGAAAATCTACAGACCAAGTACATTTCAAAATTGAAGCAAAAGTTGATGAAGACCAATGGGCCGCTGTTGGATTTTCTGAAGACAAAAAAATGGTGATTTTTAGCATTTCAAAAATCCTCTTCGATAAATAATCCATTGAATATTTTTAAAATGGCATATTATATGGTGCAAAGAAATTTAATGGCAGTGTAACTCGTTTTACCAAGTCTTTCTACTAATGTTAAGGTCTACGTCTAATGATGGTACCCTAAGAAAGTTTCGTGGTTTATAATGTTGGTTTCAAAACAACGCTTTTTCCCAAAATTGAATGTCATTTACCCCTTGATCCACATTAAAAATGATCTAGGCCTATATATTCACAACCACAAAAATTCATCTAAAATATTTTGCCACTAGTGTTAACTTGTAGCGTTTTATTTCCCGGTTGTTCACAGAACTAATTTTGCTTTGAACAAACGTAGAACTGTTGCGGAAAAGTTTACGCAAATGCAATATGCTGTTTCGATGTCCTCTTACCTGAAAAAAATTCCCCTCTCACTGGAAGATTTTCTGTCAACAACTCAATACTGGCCACTTTTTCCTGACGTAGATCGTTAAATATGACTCATGAAAGGGAAAGGACCTGCTCATTACACTGGTATCATAAATTGTTGCGTTGAAATAGTCAAATTATAACCTGATAACCAAACTGATATTGGTTGACAGGAAAAGTCTGACGCTGTAGTTGGCTGGGTTGATTCGTCAAGCGGTGAGCTCACTTTGACTGATCGATGGTTAGAAACAAAAACGTCCGAAGGAGTGGCACTTGACAACGGACCCATTTCCCTGCTGAATCCAAGGGGAAGTTATAGGGACGGGAAATTAAAGATAATGTTTTCAAGAGCACGTGACACAAAGGTTTGTAAATGATTGGAAAGTTATTTTTGGAGGAAAATGCTGTATTTCCTGTTTTTGATTTAGGAATTTGTAATGAAGTGTTTGTCATCATGATGATGTGAGCAGCAGGGCTGGCCTTAAGCCGATGCAACCGATGCGGCTGCATTGGACCCCGGGCCTCTGGGGGCCTCGCGCCATGGTGTTTGGATAGATTATTCATATTGCTAGATACACCCTGCGCTTGAGAATTCAGTAGAAACGCCATATAAATTTCACTGTTAACGAAGAACGCTCTCGTCAGAACTAGCAAATTTCCACTCGAACGTTAGCAAACGTGCTCAATTCTCGTGTTAGTGCTGTACGGCATATTTGCGCTCTTCCACGATCGTAACACGGTTGACTGAACACGATGACGTCATAAAATCAATGCTCAGAGGGGCCCCGCTGTTAGGTCTTGCATTGGGCCCCTCATCTGCTAGGGCCGGCCCTGGTGAGCAGTATAACATTGATATATTTGTTTCAAATGTTTATGTAGATTTGTAACAGAAAAGTCACAACTAGCACCATTATCTTGTAACTAAGGAGCTAATGGACTAAGTTCAGTATAAAGCAGAATACCAGTTTTTCTAGGTGTAAAAATGTCAATAAAGCATCTTGACAATTGTTATGAGCTACTTATTCACAATTACAATTATTGCAAATCGTTTCTGAAAGAACTGTCCTGTCAGTGTTCTGCGTTCGTAATGAATATTGATTTACGTATTCAACAGGATAAGAATGATTTGTCCCTCAGTCGTTGCCTTTACTTTTTGTACGCGTGGGGAGGGGGACTAAAAGACGGAGACCTAAGCAAGCACAAAAGCACTACCACGAGCGACGACAAAGTATGCGTTGGTGAGTTACGTGTGCATGAAAGTAAACTCGAGTTGTTATGTATGTTATCAGGCATTAGTTTTACTTACTCTTGGTAAATTCCTTCAAAATTCAAATTGCGCAAAATTTGCCTCACCTAATCAAAATTGATCGGCATACCGAACGCTTTTACTCAAGGAACACGCATCTAGCGCTTGTTCAAGCTTGCCAAATATTTCGCTCGATTTACCTGACGTTTGATGAACATTTGTCATAAAGAGGCGCAGTGACCCCGACTGGACTGACTTTTTTGAAACAGTGAAACGGACTCACCTCAAATCACAACCTTCTCGTGACTCGAAGCACAAGAGTAAACAATTTTTCAGTACATATCGATGTGCACTTTGGCAAGCAAAGAAAGTCTCTTTAGGCCGGAATGAGGTGGCCTTGAACGGACATTTCACTGCAATTCAAAAATATTTGCCTGTTTGTTCGCGAGTATAATGTTAAAATGGGGCTGTATCTTCTTGTTAAGTTGCTCTTCACTGGTGAATTTAGGCACTGCAAGCAACATACCAATAGTTTGTGAGAGACGTTTGATTTACTGTGGTGACACAAAAAACAAGAACTTCGATAAACTGGCTCAATTATTTGCCTCTTGCGTGATCTGCTTTCGGCCATTACTCCGTAGGCTAGAGTTGCCTAGAATGGCTTCCTAGTTGCGATAGGCAGGGTCTGAGTGAATATTTGGTACAGCATAGACGGAATTCTATTCAAATTTATCTCAACATTAGTTTATGTGTCATAAAAGAGTTAATTTCGTGGTAAACAGACCAGCATAAAATGAGATTAAGACTGATAAAACGAAAGCAGCTACTTTTTGTGTAGGCAGTCATTTCAAATCCTATTCTTAAATGTGGAAACAAAACACTGTGTTGAACAAACTTCGACGTTAAAATGTGCGTTGATCTCCAGAATCAAACACGACATTCAGAGTATTAGTTTCAAGTCTAAATGTAAATTTATCCAGTGAAGTTTCAGCAGGGTCATGGCGAGGGGAGGGGCCCACGCAGTGCCCCACTTGGAATTGGTGCCATTAGTGGAAATGAGTGGTGATCTTCTTTTTAGATTTTCGCTTATAGTGCCCCTCGTTTGTATTATTAACCCAAAAGCTGGCGGCAACTTTGCGTTTCATACGGCAAAATCTTCTTATTGGAAAAAGCTGCTTTTGAAACATATTTTCATCTTGCATTTTGTGAATGCTAGCAAAAACAATTTTCTATTGTGTTGTCTTTGTATTAAGTTACACAATGTGTTGTGCTGCTTTTTGTGACAATTAGGGTACATCCCCTTGACAACAAATAACTTTTGGTTACTATTTTAACAGGGTCACAGCCAAGTTCTTTAAAATCATCCTCCGCAACTACATATTTGTTGGGTACCGTCTGCTTCGTCGTCATATTATGTTTAAAATAGAGCAGTCCTAACTGGCGTCCCCGATGATGCAATTGTGATCAAGCTTTTGCCTCAGGAAAACTAATCTATGTTAGAATGGCGAACACTGATATTTATGAGACTGTGCTGCCTGTTGTTAGAAGTTATTTGTACTCTGATTAGCTGAATGTGTTGCTATGGACAATAAATATTTTATCTTCACGCTTTCCACCTTGTAAGCTTGCAATGGAAAACGGAATTTAGGTTGCGTGGCAATCAAGTCATCTAAAACGCTTCATGAAATTGTTCTTTTCGACTGAAAGAGACTTGACGCTGTTATGGCGCATTGTCGTGCTAGCCACTCAGTCTCCATCAAGCGACGTTGTTCACCAATTATACATTTTTTTGATTTAAACCAAAGTAGGAAAGGCAAATTCTGATTGATACCAATAGAAGCAGTAAATATTTGCCAGATTTCGGCATTTTTGCTTTAGATATTTTTCTGATTACTTTAAAGATCTTTGACTGGTAAAGAAGGACAAAGCGTTTCGTATGAAAAAGTCTAATAAATGGACTGAGTAGGCAACTGCTCCTGCTCCCTTAGAAGTCGCGCTGAGAAAGACCAGGTTATCCACATTACGTAGTAGATGCATTTTACTTTTGCTTATGATCGTTATAGCTTCTGGTTTTATTGCCAATAAAAGTTTTAAAAAGTTCAGGCTATGGGTCGGATCTCTCGTTCTTGAAATATGATGTCGAATTACCCAGTCTGAAAGGTATTGAATGTCATCAATACCAAGCCCGACAATCCTATAGTTTTGAGGAGTGCCTACCGTATCTATTAAGCAAGATGTTCTGGCAAGATATCAATTTTCTCACCGGCTTACTCAAACAACTCTAGTCCAAATCCAGGTGTATGCACCTGACTAGTTTGTATAAACATTAAACATAGCACGGCAGATGACGACAATTTTGCAAATAGTCATCCGTAAAAGATGTCACATTATTTTCATTAAAATTATATTCCTTCCTCTTCAATAAAATATTTCATTTTTTCCCGAACCCCAAATGAATGTAAGGTCACATTATCCTTCCCACAAAGGATCGAAATGCTAAAATTTGCCTACGTATCAGGGTTGTGAAGTCGAAAGTAAAATGTCCAACTCCGACACCGACCTTGTCAAAATTTCCTACCAACAGTGGTGTAGCAAGGGGGGCGTGGAGGTAGTGACGGATTTACGCATAGGCCATGGTCTAGGGTCCCGCGATTTTGTGGACCCCGCGCAACTCTTTCCTATGATGACTCCATATTAAGCCTTTGATATGTCCTAAGAGATTTAACTAAAAATTTGCGAAACTGCGCAGAGGCATAACTTCACAATTTACCTTGAAACGAACAGACATGCAAATATCTACTCTAGGCTCTTATCAGTACAGTAACAACAATATTTGTACATCTGGGCTTGAGAGAGGTGCAGGCCGTCTGTACGAAAGCGATTCCAAAAAAAGAATGAAATAGAAAAAAACGGTATTTAATTCATGTTCAATTTTCCATTGACAAAAAGCTCGCAACAACGCCAGACCGTCAGACACTGCAAAACTCCGATGAAAAGCAATATTCTAAGTATTGTATCCAGTGGCGTACGCAGAAAATTTTCATAGGGGGGGTTTTGGTTCAGGGTCATGTGGTGGTCATTGTATTTAGTGTGCACTGTTTGTGACGTCACAATTTGACGTCATTCTATGTTTCCAAACCAACGTTTTGGCGAAGTTTGTTGACATAATATGCATATTTTTCTACATCCACTCTCCTTATTTTATATGTCATTTCACTGAATATAAACTATCAGCGCTCCAAGTTAGGCTATCGGAGAAAAACAAACTCAACGCTACGACACAGTGGTTCATAACTGCAAAAATATCAGGCTGCGCGTTAAAACAGGGGAGTGAAACACACTCATCAATACGTCAGAGCAATTTACAACTGCAAAATCAGGCTGGGCTAAGGTCTCGCCAAATACGAGCAGTTGAGCATTGAAGGTGTGCGGCTGGACTGACTGGCGCACACCCTGGTTTACAAGATCGAATTTTGCTAAACCACACAAGAATTGAGAATGTGGATAAAGTAGGCAAGACATTTTTGTTTTTTGTGATGCATAGAAGTCCACAGGCCCGTAACCAGGGGGGGCAAAGCCCCTTTACAAAAATTTTCGCCCTCACAGGAAAGATGTGTTGGACGTATTTTGAAACTATTGGACATTGTTTAAAAAATTTGTTCCCCTCTTAGAAAACTCTTCGCCCCCACTGGTGTCCCAAGCTGGTTACGGGCCTGGAAGTCCAGAAACGTTTAGTTTTCCTTTTTCCCTGTTGAGACTTTATCAAATGCCTGAATGCTTCTATGTTAACAACTGCGGTTTTTGAGCTCGTGCAACAGTTTTATCATGTCACAGAAATTGCTAATGTAGCCATTGCGGTCAGCGCTTGCTCTGATCAGCCTTAGCAGACAAAATAAAAGCAATTGTTTCGGATAAAGTGAACTACCACGGAGCACAATCTTAAACATGCGTAGTGCACGAAAGGTCTGCAGAAAGTGGTGAGATGGTTTCTGGACGCAGACGATAACGGATATTCACTCTGAAATCTAATTATTTCTTTTTGGCCCATTTACAATGTTCCTTGAAATTTGCATGCAAATTCATTCCGTGGTATTTGCATTAAGTCGACAAATTAACAAGGAAACAGTATGCGAAAACAATTAATCTCATTTGCGCAGGTAATAAAGTTTTGTAAAATATCAAGCTCGAGGGGGAGGGTTTACCCCAAACCCCTCCCTTGCGCACGCCGTTGCTGAATATAAACTATCAGCGCTCCAACCAAGGATATCGGAGGAAAAGACAGTCAACGCTACAACACAGCAGTTCATAAGTGCAAAAATATCAGGCTGCGAGTTAAAACAGGGGAGTAAAACACACTCATCACTGCGTCCGAGAAAGTTACAGCTGCAAAATGAGAGTATACAAAAGTGTGGCCTCACCGGCTGGCGCACACCCCGGTTTGCAAGATTGAATCTTTGCAAGATCGAATTTTGCAAAACAACGCGAAATTGAGAATGCAGGAAGTACGCAAGAAAACTTTCCATTTTTTACTATGCATTGAAGTCCAGCAAACGTTTAGTTTTCCTTTTTCCCTGCTGAGACATTATCAAATTCCTGAATGCTTCCATGTTAAAAACTGCTGTTTTTGAGCTCGTGCAACAGTTCTATCATGCTACAGAAACTGCTAATGTAGCCATTGTGGTCAGCGCTTGCGCTGATCAGCCTTAGCAGACAAAATAAAGACAATTGTTTCGGATAAAGTGATGTACGGACGAACACAATCTTAAACATGAGTAGTGGATGGAGGGTCTGCAAAAAGTGGAGAAAAGTGGTGGTTTCCGGACGCAGACGATAGAGCGAATTCCTACCAAAACATAATTATTACTTTTTGGCCCATTTATAATGCTCCTTGAAATTTGCATGCAAATTTATTCCGTGGTNTTTGCATTAAGTCGACAAATTANCAAGCAAAAAGTATGCGAAAACAATTAATCTCCTTTGCGCAGGTAATGAAGTTTTGCAAAATATCATGCTCAAGTGGGGGTTTTAACCCCACTCCNCCTTGCGTACGCCCTTTTCCANATTTAGGGGAGATTACGGACCTATGGCCATGCAGGACCTTTGGACCATGGTGCCTTTCTCACAAATGACAGACGGTTACGCTTCGTTAATCATGCGAAAAAATACTTAGCAGACGTCAATTTGTCATATGTAATGCAGAGGACCTTGGTCCAGTCATCAAGCAGTTATGGTTGAAAATGCATTTTTATGGAGTAAAAGCAAATGGTCTGAACTGTTTTTTATATCCAAAGATGGAAAGCAGATTTCCGTCAGTTGTTTGGTTTGCAAGTAGAAGCTACATTTATGTCTGGAATGACAGCAGAGTTTTTAAATTAAGCAAGTAACAATGTTTCAATAGCATCAACATGAAAATGGCCGGATGAAAGACCTTCGGACCACTTTACATAAAGGACCTTTGGACACAGTGGCATAGCCAGCCNAAAAATTTGGGGGGNGCCAAAAATTATTTTTGAGCCAAAATGTTTGATTTAGGCGAATAACGCTATTTTGTTTGGAAAAACGCCTCTCAAAACACAAAATGACTATATTTTCAAAAAATTGGGGGGGGACATGGCCCCTTTAGCGCCCCCCTGGCTACTCCTATGTTTGGACCATGACCAAAGGTCCTTTGTATGATTGCCCATTTTATAATAATGAAAAAAGATTTCTTAATTTATCCATTCATTACGTTTTATTCTTTGTCTCGTGTGTTTTGCAGAAGTAGACCAGGTCCAAAGCACTTTCATTGATATGGCCAGATTTAAAAAATGTAAGAACGTCAAAGGAAAGTTTTTTAATGAAACCACTTTGAGAAAAGCCGTTAAGATGTGTTGAAAACTTGAAATATAGTAATAGCATTCGTGAGGCTGATCTAGGTTACAATATTCCCCAAACAACTCCTCAGAGATATATCATTGACACTAAAAAACAGAAACCTTGAATCTGAATGTATCCAGAAAATCAATGGCCACAAAGCAGATAGGTTTTATATCTATGGTGTGTGGCTAATGAGATTCATTTGTTTTCCAACGGTGAACTATAATTAGGCCTACGCGTTTCCTCGATAGATTTCCAACCAGCAGAAAACCAAGTATTGCCATCCTACATAGACTATCGTATTTATTCTGTTGTAAGCCGCGCCTTATAAATATTTTTTTCATCAATTCATGCGGCTCATAATCAAGGGCGGCTCAGCCTACATTTTATTTCTTTGCTTCATTGAAAGTAGGCCTATAGATGACGC
>JGI24158J21664_10008887_pt1 | contig 13400 bp, 9 predicted proteins | sample Ectturendosymbi3_FD_21664 | JGI IMG/M metagenome (IMG submission 21664) | reverse complement strand
GTTTTGAATATTAATTTGTGCGTTAAGTTTGTGATACCACTTATCTTCACAGAAATCTAAAGAAAGGGAATTAGGTTCTTCAACAAAAGTAACGGTGTAAGTCTCATGTATCGGCGGTCGGTTTACGTCGCTATGGAACTCTGAAAAGTGCCGCAACAAGGCCACTTTATCTTTGTTATTTTCATCAATTTCACAATTGGGTCTGTTCCAATTACTGCAGTGCGATGACCATCTCGTTGAAAATTTGTTCTTGGTTTGCCCGAAATATTTTTCGTGGCAAACAACACAAGTTGCTAATAAATACCATGGTTTGCGCATGTCAATTTTTGGTTGAGTGGAAAGGTTTTATTTTTGCCCATGATTGTTTGTGAAACACATGGCACCATTGATATGTTGTGCTTTCCATGGTTACCACAATGTGCTCAGTGGTCACAAGCAGTGGCGATTCTAGAATTGAAAAAGTGGGGGTGGGACACTGCAGGGCGACCCCGTCGTTCCTCTTCTTTTATTATTTTTGAGGTCAAAATTGTTGTTGAACAGTAGCAAACATAACGATTTTTTTGTTTTTCATAGGTTTTCATTGCCCTCAATTTTTTACTGCCCCCTGCCCTACCGCTGTTCCGGCGTCCCTACACGCATCCAGCCCGGAGTCAAAAACAGGATTCACATTCTGATAGTGAGCTTTAATGCGTCTATTTCCTGCAAGGATTACTGAATCTTTTTTTATGTGTACTGTCACAGACTGTAGTCAGAATTGACAGAAAAGCCCTCATTACCATGTAGGTCGGTTGTGCGAGCAAGAAGGTTGTCATGGACCCACGACCGGATGACCACAAATCTCAGATATGTGGTCGGCACTTAGTGATCCTGGGCAGGGGAGGATCCAAGGGGGGCGATTGGGGCGATCGCCCCTCCCTAAAACCTACGAAAGTAACTTTTTTCACCATAATTTTGTACAATTCGGAAAGAAACTTGACTGCCAACTGACACTTGACTACCAGATATTACTGCAATCGCCCTCTTTAACTTATGGGCTGGATCCGCCCCTGATCCTGGGCGGAAGGGTTTGCCTTGCTAAAGTTTTGTGTAGATTTTCTTTGGTTTCAAAGATTGCCAATGCAGCGATAACTTAACGTAATCACGTAACGAGCACGTCGTCAACGTGTTATATTTTTAAACACTTTATTACTTTTTATGGCCTATATTGCACAATAAGCTTTTGTTTGCAATTGCAATTAAAGCAACAACTGTGCCGAGATATTAGCAGCATAAGGGTCCATAAACACTTAAAGTAGCCGAGGGTCCCGAGAATCTTAACCTGTTCCTGAGCGCATCGAGGCGTAGTGCTCAGATGTCTCTTGTTCTTCACTTTCTTCACGGCAAAAGAACGTAACGATTCAGTAGAGAAAACAATATTTATTGCAGTTCTTGCACACGGGTACGTGTGCAGGATGCTCGTTGTCTCAAACTTTCATAACGTGTTAAGGCATCGGGTCCACTCTAGGTTTATTGGTAGGTATAGTGTTTAGATAAAAATATATTATTGATTTCTTATCTGATCTCGAAAATTCGAAGACCATAAACAAAAATAACAGTGATTTCAGTTATTTTGTGGACCATGTTATGAGTAACATGTTATATATACATTTCTATATGTTACACATCTAACCCACTAAGAAAACTAAACGACGGAGTCATTTTTTCCCGAGTAAAAGCGCTGAAGCCTAAAGCAAGGCTTCACTTTGTGGAATGTGGATCACTTTAACGGCAAATTTTCGGGGGTTGTTGCAGTTGGATATTCCGGAAAAGTTTAGGATTTCATACAAAGTTTCTCTACAAATATTATATTCTGTGGAGGTTTAGCCATGTTGCGCAGTGCTTCAACAGAACCAAGAATCCAATCACTAGTCAGATGAATCCTTGATGTGAGTAGACTGAATTCCTGTATTTTTATGTGCATGATTGATAGCACGCTTAGCAGAGTAGTTCGATTTGCTTTGTTACAAACTACACAGCAATCGACATATGACCTCAATGTCACAAATTACACAAATTTCACAAATTAAAAATGTTTAGTAATCAAGTTTTAACGTCAAGGCAAAAAACTATCGGCAAGGTTAGCGCTGTCAGTAACAGTTTCAAAATCAAAGTTAGCGTGCCAGTTAATAACTATGAATCAAAAGCACTTCAAAATATGACAATGCAAAGGTCAAGCATTCAAGGAAGTCATTATTTTTTCAACTCTTCGCAATATTTTTGTTGCTATCCGTCAGCTATGAAAACAGGCAAAAGTGTGTTGACTTAATTTTTATCACAGTTGCGTTGCTTCAACAAATTTATACCTATTGATAAAGGGTGGATCAAAACGAGAACATTGCAGCAAAGTAGAATAGAATATACCGCCGTAAAGGTTGGGTCAAATCTGGAGTTTATGTTGAACAAAGCATACTGCAAAAAACTTGTCAATCCGGCAGCTGTAGCGGAAAGACCATATAATTTTCCGAAGTGTTGGGAGGGAAAGGTTTGTGCAATGAAGTTTCCGACGCCACTGTACAGGAAAGAACGGAACAGAAGAGCAAAAATCACTGAAGTGTGAACATTCGATATCAGCACTGAAATGGAGAGTAGAACGGAAAAGATTGATGTTGTCGCAGTCGAAGCCAGAAGTCCGTGGAATACCGCGATTTCAAGCGAATGTTTTTTCTTGTATTTGATGACAGCATCCGTCAGGGCACCATTAAGTGGGGATACAACCGCACCCCCTAACAGAAGAAAACCTAACAGCGTAGTGTAATAGCTGATTTCTTCGTCTTTTGCAAAAATCGTTTCGAGCCAACTGACGAAGCTTCCGATGAAAAAAGTGAATTGAAGATTGCCAACGCAAAAGTAAAACAGATTACTCCAGAACAATTTATTTTGCAAGCAAGCTTTCAGCCCTTCCTCGTTTTGAATGTCATCAGTTGTTGTTAAAGCATGTTTATAGGTTGAGCATTTATCAGGTAAGTCTTTTGGTATCTTACCTCGACAAACTGTCCACATACCGTAGCGATAGTCACGGGGCTTTGGGGAAGGAATCGTTTTTTTTGGCATCAGCAGAAATGTACGTAACCATGGAACAATTGTCAAGCAAGCCATCACCACCATGATCATCCGTAAGTTAACATGATTTTCAGCAAGTATTTTGATCAGCAAAAAAGTCAGGGCACTGGAATCAAATGATCCCGTCATCAATGTGATGATGATTGATTTGCAAGATTTTGACAAGTTTCCGAGTTGCAAGTTGCTCACCAGCATCTGCAATCCACCAACTGCAAGACAAATCGAAGCGGGAAAAAGCAACCAGGATGTTTGTGCAGTTAAAGTCGAGAACAAGACGAATGCCAGGCTGTACAGTCCAGTAGCAATGGATCGCATCATCCATGTACCATATCGGTCGATGATAAACCCAAATATAAGCGCACTAACATTTTGGCAAGCAGTAGCTAAAGTAAACGCCAGATTGAACATATTCATCATTTCTGGACAAAATTTCAGTTCCTGAAAGCCTGTCTTATTTTGAACAGTCCTGTTGTTGGTGCTGTGGCATTGCTCTTGAAAATATCCCTCCTGCATGAGTACATATTGCAAGGATGGCCATCCATAGATTATACCAGCGAAAAAAAGATTTTCAAAAATTGCCGTTAAAATGCTAACCGCATCAATCACACGCATTGTGTATTTCAGTGACACTATTTCACAATCTGAGGAAATATTTTAAACGCTTTTAGTTGCATCGTTTATTAGAAGCAGTCTAGAAAAATTTTAAATCGCCCATGTTTTGTTCAGTAACGCGGTTGTTGTGAACTAGCGTTCGTAATACAAAAACGCATTGTTTTTTATAAGAGAAAATGTTAAAATATGTTGTTTTTGGAATGAGGTGACGTTCTGCTGCTACTTCTCACGTCCCGGTCACACTGGCTACGATTGACTGTTTTGGAACTTTTTGCACTGATACCGATTTGTTTGAGTAGGTTGGGCACAACACAGTAATTCAGCTTGGGTAAATGTTTTTATTACCGGAATTAACACCTATAACATTTTGAGAACATTTTAGTTAACTACGCGTGCTGTAACCGATCTTTACAAAGCGATGTCATTGTTACATGGAAAACTTGCTATTTCGCTGAAACTTACCACTATCTTTTGCTCTATGTCAAAAATAGACTTAGTAAATTTTTACGAGAAGGCTGAAGAAAAACAGTAAGGTCTGCAATCAGGGCCGTGCGCACCGAGTGATAGTTTGACCATAAGAGCAGAGCAGGTATCACCTGCCAAGGTTTGCTTTAACCAAGATACATGCTTTTAATTATCGCAAGGTATTTTCTCAGGTAAAATCTTTAGAATTATGTGCGTTTGTTTTGTACGGGGAATTATTATGTGAAATTTGTTTCTTAATAATGCAATCGGAATCAGAGCGGAGCCGTCCATGAAAAAAATGAATTTGATCCACATTTGATTGATCCATGAATAAACAATCCATAAATATTTGATCGGTTGTTAATTTTTGTAGCAAAATAAAGAAACCGACCTTAAAGAGCGTTTCTTTTGTTTAGAGACATTCCAGTTAAAAACGTTTTATAGAAACTGTTTTTAGTTTAGAGACATGCTTGTCAAAAAAGGATTCGTAGAAATCGATTTCAAAAAAATTGCCTGGTGCTTTATGTGCTTTGCCATTATTGCTGTAGAAATGTGATGCTGATGTTTGACAACCCGCAACATGTTTGTAACAAACGTACGGGAAGAATATATGGTAACAAGCGTACTTATAAAAGCTACGATTGGCAAACAGCAGCGCTAATGCTAAACTTTGGACAGACTGAAACTTGCGAAGTCGTACACAAAACAATACTGTAAAGGTTTACTGGTGCTTCCATGAATGCAACTTGTCAAAAACAGCAAAGGTGGCCGTTCAGTAGTGTGGGAAAAATTTTTATTTATAGGTCACGAAAGTGAGTTGAAAGAACATGCATGCTTGATGCCGGAGATCGGAATATCTAGCTGATAACTGCGAGCATTTGTTCAGTAAAGGTTACATGTTCTTTCACTTGAAGCATGAATTTGTCTTTGCAATTTAAAAATAAGCCACTTTTTACTTAAGTTGCTGGACCACAATTTTAAGCGTATAAAGCATTTCGTCAAAGACGCTGACCAAGCAATAACATACTTTCTAAAGTTTGTAAAGTTTTTTTGAAACAACTAAACGGATACACTTTAACGCTGATTGACTGCAACGAAGTTGATTTGGTTTTGCTTTCGAAATTGTTCTACACTGTGCAGATAAAAGAATTCTCGGCAAGAAAAACTGGTCTATTAAAAACCTATGGCGGTGCGGCGAAAAACAGATAAATGGAAACAGATATGGAGAAGCATAAGCTGACATCAAGATTTAATCTAAAAAATGCCTTGCTGTTCGCGTCAAAATCTTATTTCCAGCAATTGCAAAGTTTACTTAATTAAAATGACCTGCTGCTATTGTTCTATATACACAGTGGTCTTTGACAAAACATCGGAGCCGCGCTGGAACTTATTTTAAAGTAGAGATGCAACTGTAATTTATGAAGTACTATTTCACTCGATGATTTTGTTGATGACCGTGATATAATTGTAAAACTACACTTTACACTACCATTTTACAGTGCAGCATGTGCCAAAGTAGCAAGCAACACCAGAATAATATCACTGGTTTTTGCGTGTTGCAAACGTCTCTTCTAATGTTTTCCCAAATCTATTTCTCTTATATTTTTTTCCTGCCGTAATATCTATAGAATAGCACCAGAAGGTTTGATTTCGATATTTATTACATCGTTTTTTCGTTCTAATTGCGCATCTTTGGAAAAGTCTTATCCTCATGAACAACAGTTTTCAAAAGAGCCCCTGCAAAAAGCTTCCGACATTTTTAAAATTTGAATCATAATAATGTGGATAAAAATGACTTCACATCAGGTTCGTTTTATTACATTTTTTGCACTTTGTTTCTGCTGCGTCATTGACTACCAAAGCACTGCAGCACTTTGTTTGCATTCATGACAAGCGTGTTCTTGAAGAAACCGAGAGACTGCAACCTGAACTACTTGCGGTGACCTACGAAATAACTAATTTTTATGAAGCTTTTCTCCAATTCTATTATTTACAGGGTCCTCTGTTCTGTACATAGGTATAACTCCTACAGATTCTCAAACTGATTTCGAATAGGCCCTGCAGTCCTGTCGCAACAGTTGTTTACTTTCTGAATCTTGTTAGTGACCTTCTAATATCCTGATTATCGCTGCTAAGAAACAATGAAGCTTGCTGTAGTCTGCTGCTGTTGTTGTTTCAGTGAAATTTTCAATGCATGGTGCAGACACCCGGTCCCAGAGCTTTGTGAGAAATTATAGCATCAGTTCACTTGACAGGCGAAAAAATGCCATACCTGAATATTTGAAGACCAGAAAGTTAGACAAGGACAGAAGATTGAGGTATTCTGTGTAAGAAGTTTGGTTGCTGCATACTCATCGGTGATTTTTATTTCAACCACTTTTCGTGAAGTACGTAGCACTGAAGCACCAGACGAAAGCCAGGGTTTGAAATTCAGTACAAGAATTCACGACAAAAGGTTTGAAATGCAGAGCCAAATTTTTTGGCACCTAAAATTCTTTTGAAGTTAAAAAATAGACAATCAATTTTTTGTGCAGGCCTATACAGACTCCATCACGAAACGATCAGCTTGGTTCATTACAATGTTCATTTCATTAAAACAGGTTCGTTAAAACTTTCATGCGCTTAGTTAATGACGCGTTTTAACTGGTTCTCTGCAACTGCAAACATTCATATTTGTACTCGTCTCTAGAAAAAGTGAAAAAGTTGATCAATTTGGCTGTATACAAAAAAGAAAAAGGTGGCTCAGAACTCTGATGTTGCAATATTTTTTCAAATTTTTTGTAAGAGATGTATTATCTCGAAACAATGCTTTCATGTTTGTTTGGTTCTATGTTAGCATAAAACCTTTTGTGTGTCGAATTATTTAAACAAAGTGATATTGTTGTTTTGGTCTTCCATCCTCGACCTAGTTTTTAGGTTTGATGTTTTTATCCTCACATTTGAAGAAGGTTGAGTGTTGCGATGAGCAGGCCTAGGGATCGACCCTGCAAAATTTTTCTCCCCCCTGGAAAAATGTGTTGGACATAGTTTAAAACTACTGGACATAGTTGAAAAAATTGGGCCACTCTCAGAAAACTCCTCATTCCCCCTAGTGTCCAAAGCTGGTTACGGGCCTGGCGATAACAGGGCATTTTTGAAATTTGTATACGGTTGGACGTCCGAACTGCAATCTTTTGTCACTGATTTACCAGATACCTGAAGTTTAATGCTCAACTCTATGGTGAAGGGGAATATGTTTGATGGAAATAAAACTGAAGATAGTTAAATGCATATAATTTTGAAAAAAACAATTTCAATTCCGGTCACTGCCAAAATGTGAGCATGGATTAGTGCAACATTCGACGTGCAACAGAGGTAACACTTTGAGCTATTGTGGATACGTAATTCAAACTCATCTTATGAAATAAGTCATACAAAAATAACTTTTGCGTAGAGTTTGCTGCGCAATTTTTTGCGCTTTCAAGCAATGTTTTCTTCAACCGAACCCGGTGAAATTAGAGTATTGCGGTATTACATTGTTATGCTTCTGCTTGCTACACCAAATTTCCTCTATTCGTTAAAAAAAAAAGTTTTCCAAACAAACAACAGTCATAGAAATGTATGTATCATTTCGAAACAACCATGCCACTTATATGACTTCACGTAGGCACATGGTTCTATACATTTGGACTGTATTTCTTTTGAGATGTATTTTTCAGTGATGCTGCACGGCGGTGCGCAGATACGCTTCGAACATTGAATCAAAAGAGCTTTGTTTTTTACCTATCCTGGTCTATCTTTTGTACAAGTTGTTTCGACCACTTTGCTGTGCAATCCCAAAGATTTTCGTCAGTGAATCTGCTTTGATGGAATTAACTGCAATTTTCGATAATGGGCTACATAGGAACCGTGGCAGAAAAACAACGATGCCCTCAAGGACATTGGATAAAAGGTCAAGTAGAATGCAACAACCTAATTTGTTGATGGATAACAAACGTCGGCGCTTTTCTGCACAAAACAAAAGTTTTCTAACTGCAAAACAGATTCGTCATGGAATACGTCTGCAATCCAAACACTTTGAAAACAACCTGAAATTTTATGTTTAACGACAAAACAAGGTACCACTCGAACTGTTTGCGCAACAGTCTTGTATTGGGTTGTCCTAAAGGCTTCAAATCATGTCCATTTTTGGTCAACATCTTCGATTTTGGAGAATTACTGGTTGCCACAGAAAGACTTGCCGAGTTCAAATATACAACAGAACCAATCGGTACAGGAGCAGCCAAAGTTTGTTTTTTGCCCGAATTTACCAAAATTTGCCTGAAAAACGTTTATACGACAAACTGTCCCCCTTCAGATATTCTGTAGCTGTTGGTTACTCTATAACTCTCACAAACTAAAATACGATGTTACTAGAAACAGGTTGTTGGTTTTAAATATATTTGATGTGTTTTCTATGACATAATATACTTTTATTTGTACACTCAGAAACAAAAAGTATAATTTCATAAATATTGTTAAAAATGTAGAAACTTCTATGCCTAAATTTTTAAAGATTTTGTGTAAAATTTTGATAAATAAAAACTTTTAGGGTGCGTTTTCACCCCCTTCTATTTTTAACGATATTAATGAAATTATACTTTTTACACCAATGAACAGAACGATTGGTGTGCAGCGACTTTACTTCATAACCTGTGCGATTAGATTGTCTTGAAAGCACAGATGCCACAAATCATTCTGCACTGATACCTCTTGACCAAAATTTCTCTTTACTCCTAACTTACCCCTTCGATTTGGTTTTGATTTGACATTTGTAGCGTTTTTGTAAAAACTGGACCAAGCAAAACAAGCAAAATTCCCAATGAGAATCGGTTGAATGCAAAACAACGGTTGGGAAAGCTGAGACCTGCTTAAGTTATCGAAATATTGTCTTTTTGTAGAAACCTATTATTGGATTTGGCAGTGCAATTATAATTAATTAACGAAATTTTGCCACTGACCGAAAATGCGTCTTTAAATGTTAGGAACGCCTAATGCGTCAAACAAGAACGACAAAACAAATTATGCTGCGCTTGGCCATTTATTTTCATATAGTTTTTGTGTGCAACAGGTACGCGCATAATTCACAGTGTTCTTGGTTTGCAAGAAATCCATGCTCATCGTGACGCGCGATGTCTTGTCTTACGTGTGTTGTTTTTTAATCGCGCCAAGTTTTAATTATAATGAGTCATTTTTTGTGATCTGTAGAGCAAACGCGATTTGTCAGCAAATTTTCTGATGGACAGTATTGCACGATTGATTTCAAAAGCCACAGCTTTTGTACATCAAATGAACCTGATTAAACCTGGCAATTAAGCAACTTACCTTTGTTGAGAAGTTCATGAAGAACATTCGTCGCCTGCAGCAAAACTTGCAGTTTAATCTGCTGCACGGCAGTATTTTCTTCACAACAACAACAAGATTGTATGAAGCAATAAGGTGTAGTTTTGACGATATATTTTTTGATCATTAAACCTGTCTTGATCCAGATTCTCTGAAAAACAGTTGAAATGATGATTGCCGCATGATACTGTAAAAGCCTATCTTTCTTCCGGATTTTGCATTTGAAGGAGACTTGCAGAACATGGCCTCTAACAAGACTAGAAAAAATTTGTTGGCATTAAGAAGTCGACTGTTACTAAAACGTATGAATGAATTGCTTTATACAGAAGCTCACTGGCGTCTTGCTGTCAGTGCTAGTTTATAAGCACAACTACTGTAGAGAGTCAGTTTTGACTGAAAGTACTCAAAAATTAAATTTTGCAAGTCAGCGAGGGGGAAGCAAATGTGCAAAAAACAAATTGATAGAATACTTTTTTGCTACAACTGAATGTAACACTGCCCGTCTGAAAGGGAATAAACTCGGAATCCAATGTTTTTAAGCAAAATGCGTGAATGGGTTTTGGTGTTTTGCTGGCAGGTGCTATTAAAACAAACTCCCTTTTGACCAAGCAGAAGAAAGGTTTACCCATTCAGGAAACCAAGCAACAAACAGTCGGGCATGAGCCTCCAATGAAACCATCCATCACGAACAATCAGATGCATATCAATCTTGGCAAACCAGTGAATTTTCTGGCGCACGTACAACAAAGAAAATATGATAGCCGCTCTTTTATTTATTTTTTTGCATCAATTGTATCTTCACAGTTTCGAAACTGACTCGCTAGGGGAAGATGTCTATTATGCGCAAATCTGCAGTAAAGGGATTGGTCTGCTGTGCCTAGGGCCGGCCCCAGCAGGTGTGGGGCCCAATGCAAGACCTAGGCGCGGAGCCCCTCTGAGCAGTGGTGTTATTACGTCTTTGTGCTCAGTCAACCGCGCTATGACCTTTTTGATGAAGAAATTTTTGCGAAATACCTCTATGAATATCAAAAAACGTCAAAGTATTTGAGTTTATCTGTATGTAGGATACATGATAACACAAGAATTTCTTTTATGGGGAGTGGGCATAGCTCACGTGTGTCCCAGCTACGGTCATGTTTATGACTAATAGCATGTTGCTGTGGTGGACATTAGACCAGTGGCTCCCAAACTTTTTCTCATCACGTACCATTTGTGGGACCCATACTGTCACCAGGTACCACCTTGCTCCTGGAAAACTCAGTCTACCAAATATCATATGATTAAAAGTTTGGAAAACCGGAATTGACACAAATGTTACATGAAGATAATGGCTGTGAGAAATTATAATGGATATCGTTGAAAAACAATAAGGGAAGTACACAAAAATTCAGGAATTAATTAACAGAACCCAATAAGTAAAAAACATACCTATGAATATATTTTTGTGAAGATAAACAGAAAGTAGTAGGCCTATTCGCGCAGGGGCGTAACGAGGGGGGCAAGGGGGGCACAATTTTTCGGGCGCCAAATCACTATGGGGGCGGTGCCACAAAAATTTATTTTACATTATATCACTGCGGGGCGCCGAATTACTGCGGGGGGCGCCGAAAAGTCCTTACAATGTCACAAGTACTTTCTTCAATGCAGTAAATTTGCTCCGGAAAGATCTCAGATTCGACCACGTGGGCGCCAAACTTGCTTCTTGCCCCGGGCGCCATCTAACCTCGTTACGCCCCTGTATTCGCGTACTACCTTAAAGGCCTTCGCCTACCGCTAGTGGTACGCTTACCACAGTAGACAGTGTCCCGCTACTACTCGTGATCAAGCGGAAAGTTGTAAAGGAGCCTCTGCAATCAATGGAGCGGCGAGCGCACGTGCAAAGTTATGTCAATCAAACCGAACCGACAAACGAACGGAACTTACAGTGCAATTACTTTACTCTTGTTGAACGGCACTTTCACTTGAAGAACAACTGACTTGGAGAAAACTGTACATGAACTGATTGCTTATCTCACTTCCGGTAACCGCAAACGCTGACGTATTCTTGCATAAATGTAACGTCTGGGCGCATGATCAACTATCCGCTTTATGACGCAATACACGAAAAAAGCATACTTCACAAGAAAGCAACCCATGCATCTGCCAGAAGTTCCTCAAAAGCCCAAGTTTATAATATAACTTATTATGCTTCATCATGCATGGACTTTGATTGCAAACTGTTTTTATGAATTAGAAATGTAATGTACAATGACTTTTAACTACCACGTCACAGTTGTAGAAACATTTATCAAACGCAGTGTATAATGCGCATGGTCAATGATGAAAACAGAAGCATATAGCCGCCCAGTATATTGATAAACAGGAACGAGTGTGCTGGATGACATTCACAATTTTTGCCTAGTTAAGCTGCAGAGCAACTTTAAGTGTCCTTTATGTTTATGAACCTGCATGGACTTTGAAGTGGTGTTTTTTCTACCTATTTACCCTCGCAAATAGGCAACTCACAATGAAACTTTGATGTGGCAGCAAATGATAACAGTGCTTGCACGATCGACAAATAACGCCCAACAATTTTGTGTACAAAGAAAAGGAGGCCAATTTAAGTGCGAACACTTCACAAAATTTTTCCCTGGCTTGCATGAGACTTTTAGTCACCACAGGACCAGTAACATCTCATCTTTTGTAGTTTGTTTCAGTATGGTCCAATTAATTTTATTTTGACAAAATAATATAGTATTTAGTCTGTGTCTAAAGCTTCCATGAAGCAAAACTGCGAGTCTTTGTTAAAATGCAGATTACCCGCAATCAACCAAAAACTTTCCAAAACAGAAGAATCTTTCGAGAACGGAAATACATCACGTCAGCAGAACCGCCATCAAAGTCAATACAACAGACACTCGTCTTGACCTATTCATTGCGAGTTGAATCACTCCACACCTTGTTTGCAGTAGTTGTAGGTCTCCTTCAGTCTCGACTGGCGCTAGTAACAACCAAATTCTATCCATAAAGCAAGGGTTGGGAACTTGCCGCCCGCGGGCCAAATGCGGCCCGCGTGATTATTTGATATGGTCGGCATCAAAATTTTCGTTACCCTATTTAGAGTACAAAATCGGGTCAAAAGGAAGCTCCATGACAAGGAGATACTTAGATAGTATGTCAAGAGTGTCCCTTATCCCTCACAGTTAGATAAGATTGAATTTTTGGATTAAATCAAGTGTTTTTGCGGCCCGCTAGCGATGATCCAGCATTTATGCGGCCCGTGATAGTAAATAGGTTCCCCACCACTGCCATTAAGAGTGGAACGTGGTGGAGCGCAGATACAACGCTCAGATCGAGAATTGATCACGTTTGATAACGTTCGACACTAATTAGAGGGAATTTATCATTCACTCAAACAAGATAATTATTTGCTAACATGAAATTTGTAAGCCTTTCTACAATTATCGGGCGCAAAGAGTATCCGGCAAAAACAAACAACCTGCCCAAACGCCATGGCGCGCTGCCCCCTGAGGCGCGTTTTCACTGACTAAAACGTTTTCACTGACTTAGAACATAATGATGTTGAGATTTGACGATTTTTGCTTGGAGCTGCCTGTTCGGCTGCTTCACAAACATTCGCACTTGGCAATGAGCCCTGCTTCGCAAACATTCGCACATGGCAATGCGCGCTGCTTCACAAACATTCGCACTTGGCAGTCTTCAAATGGCCCGTAAGCGCAAAGCCTTTGTAATGCAGGAAGAGCATCGCGAAGAATAACACCAGTTGATTTGCGAAAAAGCAGTAATTCAGTGATCGCGGCTTGTGATCTTTTTGCTGCTTCCCAACAATACATATCAATGGAGATTTAGAGTTCAACAGAGGA
>JGI24158J21664_10008882_pt1 | contig 13404 bp, 9 predicted proteins | sample Ectturendosymbi3_FD_21664 | JGI IMG/M metagenome (IMG submission 21664) | reverse complement strand
TTTTTTTTTTAATTTCTATTGCAAAGTGTAGAAATATTGTAGTGGTACTGTGGTAGCTAGCGAACGGTACAGTTTTACTTTTGCAAGTCGTTCCAAAAAGAATTATGATGTCACAGAAGCGTAGATTGCAAATAAATTCGTTTTTTACATTTTAATGTTGCGGCTCTTTGTAACTTGGGTTTTACGACATGCGGCTCATACATAGAGCAGGTTTCGCCACCCCTGGTATGGAATAAGACAAAGGAGATAATGGTTATGGGGAAGAAGTGTTGCGCTCAGTAGTAGATGAGCTCGAAATAGATCCCAACCTAATGATATACAGAGAGTACATCAGCTAGGACAAAAAGGGAAAAACAAGGAAAATCCACGACCAATCATTGCAAGGTTTGTGTCGTACAAAGAAGGAAATGAGTTTCTTCTTATGAAACGGCATCTCAAAAATATCGAAGACAGACAGCACGTCTTTATTTGTGAGGATCTTACACCTGTTCGGTACAAACTACTGAAGTAGCCTGCATGCAAAAATCCTTTTCTGATACATTTACGTCCTGCTACACCCGAAATGGCAATAAAAGCCAAGCTCAAGACAACAAAAAATAGATTACCGTCATTTCACCTGATGAAAAGAACGCATAAGCGACGGCTTTTTTCCGGAAAATCTAAAAATCGATAAAGTATTACCAATTTTTAGGTCGGGAGGTAGCGAAATCCTCACTAATTACAGACCGATATCAGTGTTAACATACCTGTCAAAAATACTTGAAAAAGTGCTTTACACAAGACTGTACATTGTTTCATCAGAAACAACTTGTTGAGTCAGCAACAATACGGTTTTCCCAATAACCAATCCATTACCCCTCTCTGGCATGGGCGTCCGCAGAAATTTTTCCAGGGGAGGGGCAACGTCAACATTTTGCCTATCTTTTCCGGGTTATTGATGATGCAACACAAGTGGACGTACACAAAACGCTTCGCCTTTCTACGCCACAAAGAAAATGCCCAGTGTCACGAAAACAGTTGCATACAGTGCTTTCCTTCTAAGACAACTTTACACGAAGTAAATGTTTGTTTTAGTGAGCATGGATATTTTAAGACTGAGTGAGCAGAGTTCTAAATGAATTACAAAGTTTGTGAATTATTAGAATAAGTATAAAATTGTATCAAAATACGAACAAAATGCATATTTAATTGGAATAGCTTCTTGTTTTTCCAATGTTTTGGAATGTTGCAAGTGCGCGGGATGAGATTTCAGCGCAAATGGTCTGGTGGTACTGCGCAGTTGCGCACTTCAGAGGGAGCATTAATTGCAAAAACTGCGCTTTGTTGGCAGCAAAGCTTCTCTTTCACTCAAGTTTCTTTACACATAGTATAAACCAGGGGTGGGAAAACTTGTTTAATGGAAAAGTCATCTGCAGAAAACCAAAAACACTAGCCAGCCTCAAAACCAGTTGCAGTGTCAATACAAATATGGTAAATAATGCAAGTTCTCCATGAAATGATGCACAGTATTTGTCAATATTAAGTTTTTGTTTGATTTTGCAGTCTCCGAAAATCTGGACAATGTTGTTAAAGCTGTGCGAATTAATTCTCCCAAGTGTTCATTTTTAGGTTTGCACGATGGTTTGATTTTACGAACTTCATTACAGAGAAAAAAAAGTGACAGCAATATGTCGTGCTATATGCGCATTGGTCCTTTAAATTGTGGGTATTTTCTGGAACCTGTGGCCAGAAATTAGCTGTAAAGTGGCATTGACTAAAGATTTTTTAGAGCCAGTCAGTTTCGTTTCTACAGCGCAGACAAGTTTGTGACAAATGATTGGAGAACTAGAGAGCCATCACTGACTGCATTAACAGTGAATGGATTTACAAGGAATGCAAAGCATAGTTTTAAAGGCCAATCTACACTGAGAAGTTGCCGGGGGTAGCCGCGAACGATTCTTTGTTTGTTTCATTGCGCCCAGGAGTTGCCGTGCCGAGCCGTGCACGAGCGCAGAATTACCCGATGCAACATAACAAACAATTACGCCTGCAAACTCCTGGCACGGCCTCAATGTAGATTGGCCTTAACTCTTGGAAATGGTCAAATCTGGCTTGGAGCTCCTCTAGTAGTTTTACAATTTATTTTTGTATTCTTCCACTTTGTGCTCCTGCAAATGCCTCTCCGAGAAAATTATTCGTTCTCATTCTGACATTGGGAAAATGACAGAATGCTTTTGACAATATGTGTCTTCGAAAAAATTGAATTTTTCTCTGGGAACTTAAGTAGCCTAACTTGAGCTTTACTGTAAGTTCACTATCTTTGTTATCAAATCGCGCAGACTCTCTGGAAACTAACCTTACGACAGGGCGGATCCAGGGGGGTAATTGAGGATATCGCCCTCCTAAAACCTGCGAAAGGAACTTTATTCACCGTAATTTTGTGCAATCCGGAAAACAACATTCGCGATTGAAGGCCATTTTGCCGTTCATTGTTTTGTCACAGCAGTGTTGTGAAATATACTTAATCTCTCTTACAGTAGCGAAGCCGGTATCAGACTTGACCAGCAAACATTACTGAAATCGCCCCCCTAAGTTTACTGCCTGGATAGGAAACTGCCTTATGAGCTCGCGTAAACAAATTGATAAATTAAACAAACGGTAAATACGAGGTAACAACTCTCTGTCCAATTTAGACATTGCTAATTATCTAGAAGAGCCACGAGTCGCACTTCGCCCACCTTTGGTATGAACGTACGTGACTTGCCGCTATTAGCAGTCGCTCATTCGTTGTCTCGCTGCATTACCTGCAAAGGCAGGGGCGTAACGAGGTAGTGGCAAGGGGGGCTCAATTCCCCTGGCGCCAAATCACTATGGGGGCGCCGAATCACTACGACGGGCGCGGAATGACAGCGTGGGGCGCTGAAAAGTCCCAATAATGTCACAAGTAATTCCTTCAATATACTACATTTGCTTCCGAAAGACATCAGGTTCGAACATTAGGCGCCAAACTTGCTTTTTGCCCCGGGCGCCATCTAACCTCGTTACGCCCCTGTGCCAAGGTGTCTGCATTCAACAGTTACATGCTGCAAAACGAGTACCACTGTGGCACCGCAACTTGAAGTGAACCTTTTAAAGAACCTTTTAAAGATATGTTGCCATGTCATGGTGACGCAACAAAGGCTGATAGTAGAACAAATATCGCTCCCGAGATTCGCAGCCTGCATTTACAGCCAAAGGAACGGATTAAGTGAACTGCAATTTCACGACTGCATTATTCAAGAACAGTGAACTGGCTCTTGTGCAGTGTGAGTGTCACATCGGCAAACAAACTGTCATCGCAAGAATTAACCCAACTAATCGGAATTAAACCACTGATTTTACGTTTTCTAGAAATTTTTGCTTCTTGGTACCAATTTCCAGGGGGGCAATGCCCGTTTTGCCTCCCCGCGGACGCCCATGCTCCCTGGCCATTACAGACTTGTATGAAAACCTGCTTCAAAACCTCGATAAAAATCTTGCATCTTGTGCGGTCTTCTTAAATCTAAGAAAAGCATTTGACTCAGTGAATCACTCCATATTGCTGACAAAACTTGAGCATTACGGTTTAAGAGGAAACGCGTTTAAACTAATACAGTCGTATCTCTCCAACAGAAAACAGTACGTTCAGGAGGGAAGCACTAAATCATCTTTAAAGTCAATTATTCATTTATTTCTTGGTTCCCCCAGGGTTCGATTTTAAGCCCTTTATTTTTTTTATTATTCATAAATGACTTATCAAATTCAAGTTTTATGAAAATTATACTTTTACTGATGATACAGTTTTAGTTCAGAGCGACAATAATATGAGAAAATTACAAAACTCGGTTAACCCTGAAATGAAAAAGGTAATGGATTGGCTAACAGCAAACAAACTCTCACTCAGGGACGATGTCAATAATATTTGGTAGCCAAGTTTCATGACGGCTTCGCTACTGTAAGAGAGGTGAGGTATACTTCACAACACTTCTGTAACAAAACAGTGGACGACGAAATGGCCATATATCGCGAATGTTACTCTCCGAATTGTACAAAATTATGGTGAAAAAGTTACTCTGGTAGGTTTTAGGGGGAGCGATCGCCCCCCCTCTGGATCCGCCCCTGCTCTCACTAAATATTTCCAAAACAAAATACCTGTTAATCACAAATAAACATTTAAGCATAGAATCCTTTGCAATAAAAGCTAACTGTAATCGCATTGAAAGAACTTTAATTTACAAGTACCTTAGTGCAATTGTAGATGTAAACTGACTTGGAAAGAGCAATGTAAACAGTTGTGTTGTACTGTATCCAAATATGTTCGTGTAATGTATGAACTTAAACATTATGTTAATAACCAGGCATTACGTATTTTGTATCACAGCATAATAAATTCATGAGAACAGTATGGGATTATTGCCTAGTTAAGAGGAACTTCACATCATCTACAGCCAATATCGGTTGTTTTAAATGGCGCCATAAGATTGTTTAAACACGAATGAACTTGTGACTAACAAAGTTACCGCCATTTATAAAACGCAGAAAGTACTCTAACTAAAATATATATATAACCTTGAAGTGAGCATATTCATGTACAAGTATAATTACTCTCAGCTACCAGCTACATTTATCAATTATTCTAAGCTTATTACAGGTGTTCATCCGTATAATACAAGACAAATCTAAATCCGACAGCATGCTTTGCCAAAAGCACGCTAAAGGTCGGGCGCTGAAATGATAAAGTTCAGTGCAACAGAAATCTGGACAAAATTTCTTTAGAAATAAAAAATAAACCGCGTTTGGCACTTTTTTCAGCGGAATACAAAAAATATGATTATGCAACTACTAGAAACATTATTTGTGCTCGTTTTATTGGTATACATAAAGCAGGTGCATTGATTAACTATTTAACGCTGTTATAATGGAAATAATCGAATAAGGAAGTATCGCTGTTGTATCTTCGTCAGTTTGGCTTTTGATGTGTTCACTAAAATTGGTCGCATCAAACCCTCGTATGAAGCAGTTGAATGCCTTTATTTTAGTCTACGAGCGTAAAGCAAACCATGCCTACTGAATTGCAAACGAATTTCCGTTCTCATCGCGACGTCGACTGAGAAGTCACTTCCGCAATGAATGTTTGGACACCTAGTTCTCAACCTGCTTAAGATCCCGTGGGCCGTAACACCATTGCAATACTGCACTAGTTTATAACTTTTGACGCATTTCCTCTCTAGCTTTCACGAACATTTTAAATATGTGAAAACAGCAAATGTTCAATGCGACAACGTTAAACCATTTCCTTCTGGTGGCTTGACCTAGTCTACACAACGCATCTTGCTTCAATAAACCATAATACCGCATTTCGTATAATAAACTTTATACTCAGAGCAAAAGATGTTTACTTACTGCTATAAACTGTTCCCTTCACACGAATAGTAGCTTCGTCCTTGGGCGGTCTGCAGCCTAAATGGCCACTGGTCCTTCGCAGCCTCCCATCACCCCCCATGTATTTTATAAATCGGTGCATGTGGAAAGTCATCGCAGTACTACATTATAATAATCGTGATGGCGTCATTCATGCGTATGACCTTTATGCTTGTGTTTCATCAAAGTAAACGTATTAGCGTCATCAAACGCGTACTTTTCTACTACTTCCACGTATATATCCTCGATTTCATTCTTGTATTTCTGTGCTCCTTATCACTGCGACGTATGCTTATACCTCACGCGTTGGGTGTGGTAATGAAGACGTTATACACATAAACTAGGCCGAAACTTACCAAGACTGTACAATTATAGTAGTATCAATTTCCATCTCAGAAAATCACGAGTGCGTCAGTGCAGTTACAACGGATCGTTGCTTACTGAGCAAAGTAGCTCCTAGTTTTCATATTTTAGTGTATGCAGCAAATAGCTCGTCTGCTGATTTGATATTTTACCAAACAACATATCGATGCTGTGCTGTTTCAAGTGGTAACGCATTATCGTGAAGCAAAAGCGTTGTTAGGACCTTCTGATCATTAAAATCACGAATAAGAGAGCGTCATACACCCACCTTCAATTTCCGTTTGAAGAGTTGGACAACCCCTTCCAGTTCCTACTTCATCCGAAATGATCTCTTGAGATCGGGACCTTTTCCCATTCTGGCATTCTCCCCAGTCGCTCCAGTCCACAACACAGTCGGCACAAGCTGTAAGTTTTGAAATGAAACGATAGATTTATTATCAAGAATCAGACAAAATCAGGACCACAAAGGTGGTACCTCCGGCCAAATTAGTTAAGTGCAGTCGTCTTCATAATCTGACTCTGAATGCAGCTGAAGCCGCAGATGAGCATTATTTTTGCTAAGTCAGAACCACTGCACATTGCTCTCACCGTTTGTTTCTGACTGCAGTGAAGGACATGCTTTTCCGGCCCCAGATGCAACGGTGACGATGTACTGCGTTCGAGTCATCTCACTGTTAACGCATTCACCGTAATCGCCCCATGCAACTTCACAGTCAATGCATTCTGTCCAAAATACACGAAAATACAGTGAGCAGTTGCGAGATTTGCAATCTTTCTTAGAGCGCTTCAAGTTTTTCCGGGTATTTCAACATTCGTAGAATTTTTGTTTTAAATTTTCAGTTTCGATCTCATTAAAAACAATTTTTTGGTCTGTCAAGAAAAACGTTTTGTAGGAAGAGGATATTACAATAAAATTGCTTTATTAAGCAGTCGACCTTAGGAAGGATGGGTTCTAACGTTGAATATGTCAAAAAAGGGCCTTTTTTATTAGCATTAAAAATGAGTTCATAATCTTTTCATCCTATGTAGACAAATTTGCATTATCCGTTTGGTACTGTGATTTTTTCTACTAACCTTCTGTTTCGGTATTCAGTGGAGGGCACGTTCTTCCCGCTCCCACCGCGTCTACAGTAACGATTTCTTGTCTAGACCTTTTGTTGTTCGCACAGTCGCTCCACGGTCCCCATTCCACGACGCAGTCAATGCATTCTAACACAATAAATGCGTTTCCAATTTTATGGTGCGCAATCGACACTATTTCGATAATATCTGTGATCAGCAATTGACACTGTGCGTGATGGAGATATAAGTAATGTATAAAGTAATAATCTGGTAACTAAATTAAAATCCAAAAACCGTTTGAAAACGACGTTTTCACATGAAAACACGTTGTCATGTTGGTCTGTTACTCCATGTAGCAGGGTTGTCAGATTTTAAAAAGCTTCACAGACAACTTTATCATAAAAATCACCAAAAGTAGACAAATTTAACAAAAAACTGTAGCCAAAAATACCCAAATCTGAAAAACATTACAATCTACTGAAAATTCAGTTCGTCAGTTCCTTGTTGGTAATAAAGTAAAGAAATGGACAGGAAAAAATCACTCTCTGATGCAATTAAATTAGAGGCTATGCGATCTTATGCAAAACTGGTGACAAGTGTAATGGCTACAGATATATCTAATTACGCTGTTTGCTTAAGATAGCTAGAGATTGCAACAAAAATTCTTTACAACTCATTAATCTGTACCTGTATTACTCTATCCGAAATTGGGCACACGTTTCTAATGCTATTACCCAGCCTCTTGTGAAACTTGGAACTAAATCTGTACAATCTAATAACATCACTTAACAATTTTGGAAGAATCTTATCAATATTTAAACGTCTTAGGAATTTCCACACCATAATTTTTCACTGCAGGAAGATTCATACAGTCCAACACGCGTCCAAATCANCCTGTCACGTGACGAGCTGATCACTAAAGCATAACTAAATACAAAATTCCCCTNGACTGAAGCAGCCTATGCTGGTACCAGAGGTGGCCACGGATCCGTACCGTCGGAACCGACTCCGGCAGAATTCTGTGATTTTTATCGGACCCGGATCCCGGCCGGAGTCAAAAATTTGTGAAAAACTGGACCAGTATCTGGAGTCTCTTTATATTTTAGGCAGTAGTAGGAGTCTGCATGATCTGTATAAATGTCTGTGCTTATGTAGAAACGTCGAATGTCTGTTGCATCGATGGTTGCCGCAGTGTAAATCCGAAAAAATTCGGACGGCGGATCAGGATTCAAAAATTTTGGAACAAGAGCTGAGTCGGAGTCTGAAAATGTGACTCCGACCCCCTCTGACTGGTACCGAAGACCTTGCACAATGGGCAAAAGTGAGTTCTGCAGAAGTATACTGTATTGAGGGGATCTGCAAGGTGAAAGCTATGATGCTCAGTGGGTCTGAGAGATGAATCGTCCGACGTCGTTGGCATTGGTTGGTCTTGTGCGGAAAGATGTCAGGTGACGCACTGCTGGTTTGAGGTGCGTCGTTATTACTTTCTGAGAGGTCATGGGATCAGAGCAGAGTTGCAGGTCGGGCTGGGCTTTTCAGGTTGAGCCGGATTCGGGCTTAAGTTTGTCAAAATGTTTCGGGCCGATTTCGGGCCTGCATATAACTTTTTTCGCAACGATGGACACTTTTTTAACCATCGAATTGATTACATCGTAAATAAAACTGACAAATTAAATTAATCAGTCATGTTTACTTTGCTACGCCACCAATACTCCGCACTCACGCATATCTTGACTGACTCGGTAAATCTGGGTTTCGGGCCTAATTCGGGCTTCAAAAATACTGTAAACGGCTAAAAGGTCAAATGACAAGCTGCACAAAAGCTATAGATGAGGGACTGTCTAGAAAACATCGAATGAGTGCAACAGGAGGAGCGGTCAATGTGCTGCATACAGACAAAACTTCAACAATCACCCCTTAAGATGCGATGGTGCTGAAAAGTTGTGAATGGTGTTGAATGAAAACAAAGTCCCGCAAGGATTACAGCGAGGAAACGTGATCCAATTAAACTGTGACGAAGGGAAAGTTCCAGAAGTTTGTCTCACGAAGTTACGACGTGCCTGGCATGTCAGTGAAGACAGGGGTAACTTTGTCGAAAGAAGTCAGGAATTAGAAACGAAGGAACGGATAACCATCCAAGTTATTACTGAGTGCTGCTGACCGAATGCAGTCATTCGGTTGACATTCCTCATGCCAGCCAATCCAGTATGGGAACGAATTATGTACAGATTCTCGGCATGGGAACCAATTATGAAGAGATTCCCGGTGGTCTGGGAACCAATTATGTAGGCATACCCGGTATGGGAGCCAATTATGTAGAGATCCCTGGTTTGGGAACCAACTGTGTGTGTACAGTCTACCTAGCAATCAGTCTTGCTGCGACTGTTTCATTTGAACAGTACAGTGGTAACGCGGTTCCGATAAATGAAGACAGGATTTCGGCAAGGAACACGAGGTGATAGAAACGTCACGTGACCACGCGCTCGCACATACAAGTTCACCGATTGTGAGACGCGCATACGATACGCACAAACGGTATTGTGTCGTAATCATGGTCGGCGCACAACAGTACGAGAGGCGGTGTTTATCTGTGTACAGCCGCTACATCCATAAAGGAAAATATGACAAAACCTGGCCATGCCTCAGCATAGGCGTAGCCAGGGAGGCCCAGGGGCTAGGCCTCCGCCAATTTTTAGGATATCTAGTCATTTCATGCTTTGAAAGGCAGTGTTCCAAACAAAATACTGTTGATCACGAAGGTCCGTAACCAGTTGGGCGCAGGGGGTTATCCCCCCTACAAAATTTTTAGCACCCCTTGTTTGTGAAAAACAAGGAACTAACAATTCAAAAAAACGTGATTTGTTGCACAGAAGTAGAAGAATAATAATACAGTTCAGGGTTAAAAATCAGAAAAGATGTTGAACATTTCCAGGATTTTGTGATTAGTGTACAAAATTCTGAATATGCCACAGAAACTCCCAATCGTGTTTTTGTAAAAGCTGCCAATACAAACGCTGAGAGATGACACCATTACTTGATTTTTGTATTTTACGCAGGTCTTTTTCTTGTTAAAAATAGTGGTTAGCGTTAACCTTGGTTCGATCGAACCACAGGCGTTCGGTTGTTAGTCTAAGGGTTAGGCGGAGGTCTTTTTCATGGTTGATTTCGTTCACCAAAAAGGTACATATCTGTGTTTTGATAAAATCTTATTTTATGTTCCTCATTACGAAGGGTTCGGTGCATACACGGAGGAAACGTGCAGAGTTCACTACCTCCAACAAGGTTAAAGACCACTGGCTTAAACAAACAAATTGTATGGTGAGAAACCCGTATGTTGCGTGTGGCTTCAGGCAGTGACTGTGATGGAGTATCATTCTAGTTGAATGTAATTAATTGCAGTTTCGCAAACTTATTACAATTCAATCGTCGTTGCGATTTTTTCGAATTGAGTCATTGTAATTGCGGTTAATCTAATTTAATTCATAGACGGTGTAACAAAATTTGCTTATTTTTTCTTCTGCAACATGCTTCTCAGAGCACTGCCCACAAGTTGCAGTTTGAGGTTGCAAGACTAGATCTTTTGGTTCGATAATGAACTGCCCGGAGATTTTGTGCTCGATGAGGAACGGTCTCGGGTAATCTTCTCTGTGGGTCCTGATGTTAATAAAATTTGACCAGAGGTTGTTCGAAAATATCAAATGCAAATCAAGTATAAACACGCGGTTACTTCCATCTTTTACCTACTGTAACCAAAATGTAAGGTGTGATTCAAGAAATTACAGTTGCAATCTAATTACCTTTTTTGCAAAAGAATTGTAGTTCTACATGTTATTTTAGTATGTTTGCAAGTATATAGTTGTAATTGTAATCACAATTGAAAAAAGTAATCGACTCTCTCATTGGTTTCAGGTACGAACAAAAGATAGAATAGCGCTTGACAACATAGATAACTGGTATTGGAGCAAAATATGCACACAAATCTAAAATCCACCTTTCGCGCCATCAAAGGAGGCTAGGGTTGATTACCACCATATAAAGGGATTCAGTTGAATAAGAGTCGACAAGCACCTTGGAAATTTCAGAGGATAAATTATTCATTATGTATAAATTTGACTATCGTTTCACGTGTCTAATGTTAGATTTAATATTAACACAGTACTGCGAGGAAGAATCTAGTTGATAAAAGTCTTCAGCCACAGTACCTGTGAATGACATCTATACGTATCAAATTTGAGGCAAGTCCAACATAACCTAACGTAAGCTAGACATCAAAACCTTTTTCATTATGTTGCTTGATTTGCGTTGTGTAGTGTGGCGGCCTGGAGATGGCGCCACATGAAAATTATTGGTCACCGCTAGATGGTGCCCATGAGTAACAAGTCACTGTGATAGTCACCACAAGCGAATTATCGTAGTTCACTTATCCCTCTATAATGATAGTGCAAGCTAGTAGTAGAGTGACGTCAGTGATGGATCTCTATTGCTGCTGGTTGCTTTCCTGTTAGTTAATGCCCCGAATTGCCGTCTTTCTCTTGTGCTTGCCTGAGTAGTTCAAGGCGATGCAGTCAACTGCAACAGTAGGCACTGGGAGGAATTATCAACAGAAGTATGCTGTTACTGAACATTTGGAAAAGCTTACGCGCAAACAGGTTTGAAAAAGCAATAAACACCAATACCTTCCATTTCGGTGCCGAGGTCAACAGGACATTTCGCCCCCGCTCCAACAGGTTCCTGTACAACGTATTGCAACCTAACACGACTACCGTCCAAACAGTCTGACCATGGAGCCCAAGCAAGTTCGCAGTCCAAGCAGTCTGAACGCAAAAGTTTGAGCATGAAGTAAGTGCCTACACTTGTTTTTGCAAACCATGATTGTATCCCAAAAATTGCAGATAATTACGATTGGTCGTGCGTTGGATATGAATGAATTCTCTAGATACCTTTTAACCAAAAAAAGCGCGTTTCATCGCCTGTGTAAGTCTAAGAATCTAATACTGGCTTAGCTTCTTTGATCAAAACTCACTTAAGCTCCAAACAATTCACGCTTACCTTCAGATTCAGTGGCAGGCTCAGGGCATTCTTTTCCAACTCCAACGGACTGCGTTGCCACGTATTGTGTTCGTGACCGCACACCGTTTGCGCACTGACCCCATTCACCCCAAGCAAGTTTGCAGTCCGCACATACTGAAACATAAAAGTAGAAACATGCACCACCATGGAAACTTGAGAACAAAATGCTGACATGAACCGACTTAATTACGATGGGATCGAAGTGAAATTTTTTACAGTAACACTGACCAAATTTTAGCGAAATTTTCTTCTGCGATTAAAATCATTAACCGATCTGAACAACCTTCCCGTGCATTCAAGTGTTTGTTTACCGCGCCGTGACAGTCCGGCTTCGCTCAATCTAAAATTCTAGCTCGATGCCTTGTTTCATACGCGAGCAGCTAAGGAGTGTGCAGGCACTAAACCGCAATCAAATACAGCTTGCTTCGAGATCCCAGCACCTTCGATATCCGTTCCCAGCAGGGGGCATTGTTTTCCTGCACCAACAGTCTCAACAATGGTGACTTGATGCCTGCTTCGCTGTCCATTGGCGCACTCACTCCAATCTCCCCACTCAACTTGACAATCGACGCAACCTTTAGGAGCAATAAATTTGCAAGAGATCTGTTATTCATGAAAGGAAATGATTAATTCTACCTGGATCAGAATTTGAGATGCACAGTAAATGGACAGAGGTCTAAACTTTCATAGCTCATCAAAACGGCGGCATAGTAACATTTCAAGGAAAAAGAGTTGGCCATTCGATCGACTTTTTCCACTTCTTGGTGTGCCTGTACTTGAATTTCCATTCGTCACGCCTATTGCATTGATTAACTTCGCGGATGTTCCACGATGGCATTCTAGTCGCCTTTCGTGTGAGCGAACACCTGGTCCATTTGCACTTACAATTTCGCTGTGACAACGTTTTATACCATTTTACTCGTATAATGTCTTTTTATATTCGCATGAAAAGTTACACCGTTACAAGCCATGCTAAACCTGCCCAAATCAGCGCTTTGATATAGTTTTCGATGAGAACCAGGCAATTTTCGTAAAAAAATGGCAGGTTTTAATGAAATACTTACGTTCCACTTCCGTTTGTGGATCAGGACAGGCTCTCCCTTGCCCGACAGCCTCTACAACGACCTCTTGTGTTCTCGATCTCGCGTCATCCCTACATTCGCTCCAAGGACCCCATGCCATTTCGCAGTCGAAGCATGCTGTAAGTATGATTGAGATAGGTTAGAGTCCCATAACACGGCAAAAGACAACCTCAGTGCTTGCCAGTATCGAAAGCAAATCCTTACACACAGTAACTTACGTTCGACTTGTGTTTGAAGTTCTGGGCATGACGCTCCGGCACCTACAGGTTCCTTGGCAATGTACTGCTGTCGTCGAGATTCGGAGTTAGAACATTGGCTCCATTCGCCCCACGCCAACTCGCAATCGAAGCAATCTGTAAATTCAATTCCATTTTAAAGTCACTAAGCTTTACCAATGCTCGTTTTTTTT